>ERZ1674149.2-NODE-2-length-135833-cov-20.023921_pt1 | contig 135833 bp, 95 predicted proteins | sample MGYA00581311_ERZ1674149 | MGnify/ENA primary metagenome ERZ1674149 (study PRJEB41354, sample SAMEA4873312) | human saliva metagenome | biome: human-associated habitat [ENVO:00009003]; feature: mouth environment [ENVO:08000002]; material: saliva material...
AGAAGAAGTCGTGGTTCTCATCAGCGTTCGGGGACAGCGCCGACAGGATCGCCGGGGACACGTTGGTCACGGACGCCGTAATATGTTTAACGTCCTGAACCTCAAACCTCTATCATGAGGTATTCTAAGGAATAACTCACCATATACCCTGGTGCAATTCCAACCGCCAAAAACACCCCTATTGCAGTGTGCGGTAGGTTTAACGTACTAGGCATCACCCCTATACTTCGCAGAGAAAAACACAATGTCCACAGCAGAGACAAGAGCCTTTGAAACCATCCGGGAGCACTGGATGAACGAGGACGACAATAAAGTTACCTTCCCCATCGACCCGTACATCATTGCAGAACGTATGGGACTCCGCGTTGAGCACCGAGTAGGGCTTCCAGATGATGTCTCCGGTATCCTTCTCAAAGAACCCGAAGACACCACTCCCCTGGCACTGGTCAACTATGATCATCCTGCAACCCGCCGACGTTTCACCCTTGCCCACGAAATTGGTCACTACACCTATATTCGAGAGAAGGAACCTCACAAGCTCAAAGAAGGAATTGGGCTTGTGGAGCGCCGTGACGAAATAGCAGGTCGTGGCAAAGATAGACGAGAAATCGACGCTAATGCTTTCGCAGCTAACCTTCTAATGCCTGAAGGTGCAGTGCGCATCTGGGTTTACGAAGGTAAGACCCGTGCACAAATGGCTAACGATTTCGGAGTATCTCTTAAAGCGTTAGAAAACCGCCTCAACGCCCTCGGGCTCAGCAGAGTTGCATAACGCTATGAGCTTCAATGATCGCTCCCGCCAAGCACCCAAACGCGAAGAGGAAGAAGCTGGAAGACTAGCCAAAAAATCGACAGCACCCAAGCCCCGCCGCTTGCGAAAAATCATTGTCGTTAGCATAGTAGTCCTGGTTATTTTGGCGTTGGTTGGATTTATCTACGGCCTGTATACAACGGATGACAAAACCCACTATTGGGCAGTTACTCGCGACATTGTGCTCGCCCTCAGCAACGTCATTGCTCTACTCTGTGCATGGGTAGTATGGAAAACTATCCATGCTCGCTCCCGCCAAGTATCCGAACGCGAAGAGGAGGAAGCTAGAAAGCTAGCCGAAGAATCGACAGCGCCTAAACACTCGACCGTTCCAGAACCTATCGAAGAACCAGTAATATCTTCCAATTTGGATTCGGTAGACCTATTACCGGAGCCCAAGCCCCGTTTCTGGCAAAAAATCCTTGGTCAATGGCAAAAATTCCTTGGTCAATGGCGAAAATTCCTTGTTGTTAGCCTAGTAGTCCTGGTTGTTTTGGCGTTAATCAGTTTTATCGTCGGACTATGTACAACGGGCGACAAAACCCACTATTGGGCAGTTACTGGCGACGTCGTGCGCAACCTCAGCGGCGTCATTGTTGTACTCGGTGCCTGGGTAGCATGGGAAACTAACCGTGCTCGCTCCCACGAAGCTGAAAAGTCTGATTTTCGTGATCGTATGCGTTGGGCTGTTGAAAACTCTGACCACGAGAATGAGCAGATTGCAGAATATGCTGCGGCAGTTATTCGTAGTTTCGGCGCTAAGACGCAAGCGCGCTGGATGTCTGAGGAAGATCAAATTTTCATTCACAAAGCCATCCAAACCTCTCAAGAACATAGAGAGGTCAGGAATCAGGTAATACGGTCTGTTAGCATATGGGTTGATGAAGCTGAGAACGAACTAGGACAATCGATTGAGACGTATGGTCCTCTTTCGCAGTCTTCCTACAGGAAGCTACGAGTAGCAGAGCTCAAAAAGGCTGCTCATGAGACGGAACAACCATACAAAGCCGTTGAAGACTATGTCGAGGCGTTGCACGAAATCATCAAGATTCATGAAGAAGAGCATAAGGAACCATAGCCTACTGAAGCGTTTATTAAAGGCATAGTATTTCTCAGAGGTGGGTTGCTCCTAGATAGTTATTAGTATCTAGGAGCAACCTCTCCTCATTATCTGTCTCTTATGCTTGCTTCCTGACTTACGCTCAGAGGTAAAGGTAAAAGAAGCATCTCACTTCTCTAAAGAAGAGAAGTGAGACGCTTTTTTGTGTATCTGAAATCGCTACTAACTCATACCTACTAGAGCTTTCAGTTTTAGAAGTCCCAGTCCTCGTCCTCGGTGTTCACAGCCTTACCGATCACGTAGGAAGAGCCGGAACCGGAGAAGAAGTCGTGGTTCTCATCAGCGTTCGGGGACAGCGCCGACAGGATCGCCGGAGACACATTAGTCACAGACGCCGGGAACATCGGCTCGTAGCCCAGGTTCATCAGAGCCTTGTTAGCGTTGTAGTGCAGGAACTTCTTAACGTCCTCACTCCAACCCACACCGTCATACAGGGAGTGGGTGTACGCCACCTCGTTCTCGTACAGTTCGTACAGCAGGTTGAAGGTGTACTCCTTCAGCTCTGCCTGACGCTCAGCGGACTCCTTCGCCAGGCCTTGCTGGAACTTGTAGCCAATGTAGTAGCCGTGCACTGCCTCGTCACGAATAATCAGACGAATCAGGTCAGCGGTGTTGGTCAGCTTCGCGTGCGAAGACCAGTACATGGGCAGGTAGAAGCCCGAGTAGAACAGGAAGGACTCCAGCAGAGTGGAGGCAACCTTCTTCTTCAGCGGGTCGTCACCGGTGTAGTAGGACAGAACGATCTTCGCCTTCTTCTGCAGGTGCTCATTCTCAGATGCCCAGCGGAACGCCTCGTCAATCTCCTTGGTGGAGGCGAGGGTCGAGAAAATCGAGGAGTACGACTTTGCGTGTACGGACTCCATGAACGCGATGTTGGTGTACACTGCCTCTTCGTGCGCCGTCACAGCGTCCGGCAGCAGGGACACAGCACCGACAGTACCCTGGATGGTGTCCAGCAGGGTCAGACCGGTGAAGACGCGCATGGTCAGCTGCTTCTCTTCCTCGGTCAGGGTCTTCCAGGAGGGCACGTCGTTGCTCAGCGGCACCTTCTCCGGCAGCCAGAAGTTACCGGTCAGACGATCCCAAACCTCAAGGTCCTTCTCGTCCTCAATACGGTTCCAGTTGATAGCCTCAACCGCGTGGTCGACGAGCTTCACCTTTTCGCTCATTAGTAATTCTCCGATTCTTAAGGGGCGGTTACGGTGCCACGCGCGCCCAGCCAGTCGCGCAGGCGGTTTGCGTGTTTACCGTAACCGCCCCTTCCAGTCTTTAGTTATAGTGTGCCAGCTCAGGCTGAATGCGTCACAGCATTCGGGCTAGAGCATGCAGGATACGCAGCCTTCAACCTCGGTACCCTCAAGAGCCATCTGACGCAGACGGATGTAGTAGATGGTCTTGATGCCCTTACGCCATGCGTAAATCTGGGCGCGGTTGATATCGCGGGTGGTTGCGGTATCGCGGAAGAAGAGGGTCAGCGACAGACCCTGGTCCACGTGCTGGGTTGCCACAGCGTAGGTGTCGATGATCTTCTCGTAACCAATTTCGTAGGAGTCCTGGTAGTACTCCAGGTTCTCGTTGGTCATGTACGGTGCCGGGTAGTAGACGCGGCCGAGCTTGCCTTCCTTGCGGATCTCAATCTTCGAAGCGATCGGGTGAATCGAAGAGGTCGAACCGTTGATGTAGGAGATGGAGCCGGTCGGCGGAACAGCCTGCAGGTTCTGGTTGTACATGCCGTACTGTGCCACGTCAGCAGCCAGCTGAATCCACTCTTCACGGGTGGGGATGTGGTGCTTAGCGAACAGTTCGCGGGTACGCTCAGTCTGCGGTGCCCATTCCTTCTCAATGTACTTGGCGAAGAACTCACCGGATGCGTACTTCGAGTTCTCGAAGCCCTCGAAACGCTGACCGCGTTCCTTAGCAATCTGCATGGAGGTGCGGATTGCGTGGTAGGCGACGGTGTAGAAGTACATGTTGGTGAAGTCCAGCGCTTCTTCGGAACCGTAGTAGACGTGCTCGCGTGCCAGGTAGCCGTGCAGGTTCATCTGGCCCAGACCCACGGCGTGGCTCATGTTGTTGCCGCGCTCGATGGAGGGTACGGAGCGGATGTCGGACTGGTCGGAGACGGAGGTCAGCGAACGAATCGCGGTTTCCACGGTCTTGCCGAAGTCGTCGCCGTCCATGGTCAGTGCAATGTTCAGCGAACCGAGGTTGCAGGAGATGTCCTTACCAACGGTCTCGTAGCCGAGGTCAGCATGGTAGGTGGACGGCTCAGAAACCTGCAGAATCTCGGAGCACAGGTTGGACATGATGACCTTACCGGCGATGGGGTTCGCGCGGTTGACGGTGTCTTCGAACATCACGTACGGGTAGCCGGACTCGAACTGAATCTCTGCGATGGTCTGGAAGAACTCGCGTGCGTTGATCTTGGTCTTGGTGATGCGTGCATCGTCGACCATCTCGTAGTACTTCTCGGAGACGTTGATGTCGGAGAAGGGCACGCCGTAGATGCGTTCCACATCGTACGGGGAGAAGAGGTACATGTCCTCGTTCTTCTTCGCCAGCTCGAAGGTGATGTCGGGGATGACAACGCCCAGGGAGAGGGTCTTGATGCGGATCTTCTCGTCAGCGTTCTCACGCTTGGTGTCCAGGAAGGCGTAGATGTCGGGGTGGTGTGCGTGCAGGTACACGGCACCGGCACCCTGACGTGCGCCGAGCTGGTTCGCGTAGGAGAAGGCGTCTTCGAGCAGCTTCATGACGGGGATAACGCCCGAGGACTGGTTCTCAATCTTCTTAATGGGCGCACCGGACTCGCGCAGGTTGGTCAGGGCGAATGCCACGCCGCCGCCGCGCTTGGAGAGCTGCAGTGCAGAGTTGATGGAGCGGCCGATGGACTCCATGTTGTCTTCCATGCGCAACAGGAAGCAGGAGACGAGCTCGCCGCGCTGCTTCTTACCAGCGTTGAGGAAGGTCGGGGTTGCCGGCTGGAAACGGCCGGAGATGATCTCGTCGACGATGTCTTCGGCGAGTTTCTCGTTGCCTTCCGCCAGCAGCAGTGCGACCATGCAGACGCGGTCTTCAAAACGCTCCAGGTAGCGCTGACCATCAAAGGTCTTGAGCGCGTAGGAGGTGTAGAACTTGAAGGCACCCAGGAAGGTCGGGAAGCGGAACTTCACGGCGTAGGCGCGCTTGAACAGGTTCTTAATGAACTGGAAGTTGTACTTGTCGAAGAGTTCCGGCTCGTAGTACTGGTTCTCGATCAGGTACTCAATCTTCTCTTCCAGGTCGTGGAAGAAGACGGTGTTGTTGTTGACGTGCTGCAGGAAGTACTGACGTGCAGCCTGGCGGTCGGCATCGAACTGAATCTGGCCGTTCTCATCGTAGAGGTTCAGCAGTGCGTTCAGCTCGTGGTAGCTCATACCCTTGAACTTCTCGGGTACGCTCTTGCCGCTGTGGCTCGCACCGAGAGTTTCTAGTGCTGAGGGCAGTTTTGCGTCCAAAATGCTTCCAATCCTTCGTTGACTTTTTCTACATCTGAATCGGTGCCCATGAGCTCAAACTTGAAGAGCACGGGCACATCGCACTTCTTGGCGACAATGTCTGCCGCGATGCCGAAGAGCGGACCAAAGTTGGTGTTGCCGGAGCCAATCACACCGAGCATGTGGTGGCGATTCTGCTCCACGTTCAGGAATTTAACCACCTGCGGGGGAACGTTACCGGCGCCTTCAGGCTTGCCGTAGGTGGGGACGATAAGCACGAACGGCTCATCAAGAATGAGGGTGTCTTCGCCGGTGCGCAGCGGCAGGCGGAGGCGGCGGGCACGAATCTTCTCCACGAACTTGTGGGTGTTACCCGAGATGGAGGAGAAGTACACGATGAGCGGCGCTGAGTCGTCCAGGACCTCGGTCGCTCGACCCTCGGAAGCATTGCGTGCATCCATAAGAATCTTGCGGATTTCTGCGTGCTCGTCGACGGGGTTGGGCGTGAGGGCGGTACTCAACGTGTACTCCTTATCTCGTGTGCCGGTGTGAGGTCGTGCCGATTTTTCCGTTTGTACGGGTTCGGCAGGGTTGTTAGGCTGCCAGAGCGTTGATCTTGTCGGGCTGGAAGCCGGACCAGTGCTCGTCGCCTGCAATGACGACGGGTGCCTGCATGTAGCCGAGGGACTTGACCATTTCGAGGGCCTGAGCGTCTTCGGTGATATCAACCTTGGTGTAGCTGATACCCTTCGCGTCGAGGGCGCGGTAGGTCATGTTGCACTGGACACACTGGGGCTTGGTGTACACGGTCACTACCATGGGAGTGCCTCTTACTTTCTCCCGCTCAGGCGGGGTTATCTCGTGAATGAATCGGGCGTGTTTCGTTTGTGGTTCACCACGTGTTGTTTACGGCGGGCGCGGTGCCGTCCGCTGCCCCTCCTAGTGGGGTGTGGCGGTTTCCTGTACTGGGCAGGGCGCTCAAAAGTGCCGTAGTGGTGGAACCGAGTATTAATACTACATCTAGTGTCGAGATTTTTCTTCACCACAAGATGATGTGGTGCAAGGGTCGTGTTTCGTTCGATAAACCCACAGCTGAACCCACTTAAGAGGGGGTGCCTACAGCTTATCCACACCCTACCGCGAGGCTAGTTCGTTGGATTTTCGCGGGGTGCGCCGGGTTATCCACAGGTGGGGTTTAAGTTGGTCAGGATTTTTAAGGGTTCATTCGCCCGCTGAGTTGAGGTTTAGTTAACCTCATGTATGCTTTCGGGGGCATAAAACCCGGCAGATTCGGGCTTGATTTTAAAGAGATCTTCGCTCTCACGCGTTCTTGCGCGGAACGGCGCGGTTTTAAAGCAGAACGGACTTTCTTAAAGACGAGGGTTAACCCCCTTCGAGCGGCTTTAAGCTATGTGATTAAAGCTGTAGAAAAGATTTTTAACTTTTTTCCACTAACCGGTGTGTCGTGGGTTTAAGTTGGTTAACTCCCCTGAAACAGCAAAACCCACCGCATATACCGGTATTTCGCGGTATTTGCGGTGGGTTTAGAGGCCATAGGCGCAGGTTTTAGCAACCGGCGAACAGTGACCGACTAGAAATCGATCAGACCCAGCTCACGCAGTTTCTTACTCAGCGTTACGCCGTCGGTGGCTTCAATCCACAGCGGCGAGCGCATCATCTGTTCGGCACGGTAGTCACTCCACACGCGACCGGAGGCGAGCATGGTCTCCCCCACCGTCAGGTTGCGGATGACGATTGCCGCTACGTTGTCCGGGTAGCGTACCGCGAAGCCGTTGTAGATGTACGGGTCGCGCTGCCCGTCGTCACCGACGAGGATCCACTTCATCTGCGGGAATTCCTCGGCGAGGCGGCGTAGGGACTCGACCTTGTGGTTGGTTCCGGAGCGGAACCAGCGGTCCGGGGTGGGGCCCCAGTCGGTCAGCAGGAACGTGCCGCGCGGGTAGCCGTTGCGGCTGAGGAAGCGGCGCAGGGTCGGGGTGATGTTCCAGGCGCCGGTGGACAGGTACATGAACGGCGCATTCGGGTGGCTGCGGCGGATACGGTCGGTCATGACCGCCATGCCGGGGGTGGGGATGCGTGCGTGCTCGTCGAGGATGAAAGAGTTCCAGGCGGCAACCAGGGGGCGCGGCAGCATGGTGACCATGACGGTGTCGTCGACGTCCATGATGACGCCGAGCTTCTGGCTTTCGGGAACGATGTAGACGCTGGTTGCTACGGCGCGGGAGCCGGGCACATACATGATGACTTCGTGCATGCCGGGTTCCAGGTCGATGCTGAGTTTGACGTCGAGCACGCCGCCGCGGTCGGTGTACGCCTCGTGCTTGGTACCGTCGATGACGATGGTGACGGGTGCATCGGACATTGCGGTTGCGGTGAAGGAGCGCCAGCCGCGCATGGGGTTGGCGGTGTCTTGGGTGCCTTCTACGACCTGTAGCAGGCGTTCGAGGTTGACCGTCTTGTAGAGTGCACGGGCGATGATGCGGACCCAGCCGGGGTTTCCTTCGGAGGCGGCGCGTCCGTAGCCTTCGGTGGGCACGAGGATAGGCTCGCGACCGGCGGCGATGGCGCGCTTTTCTCGCCAACGGTGTAGCCGGTCTGCAACGCGGTAGCCGATGTTGACTGCCTCGTCGGCAGCATCGTTCACAAGGTTGCGCAGTTCGTGAGTGCCCAAATTCTCCATCCCACTAGTTTAGCGGAGCGTTACCGGCTTGCGGCTTTAGGATTTTGTGTTCTTATACGTAGTTTTTATACCTATTAATACTGTGGTGCTGAGCTCGCGGTGTGATGTGCACATTATTTAGGGTGTATTCGCTGTTCGGATTCGTTCCTTGCAGGTGGGGGCGTTATCCTGGAGAGTATGACCCACTCACAGCCTAACCGCCGACTTTTTGTGCTCGGCACTGCTATGCTTCCGCTGATTGCTGCCTGCTCGAAGAAGTCGAATGACTACGACGGCACCAGCGGTAATTTCACTCCGTATCAGGCTGGCGGCGAGACTACTGCTGCGACTCGCCCCGCACCCACGAATTCACCGACGGTTGCCGCTGCTGGCAACCCGGTTGATAAGCCGCGCGAATGGCCCGGTATCGGCAACTCTCTCGTTGGTGAGGGTAAGTATGTTGCGTGGACTGTTGATGACGGCGCAAGCCCGGAGGCGATTCGCGGCTACGCTGAGTTCTCGAAGCGTACGAATACTCGCCTGACGTTCTTCATTAACGCTTCTTACACCGGTTTTAAGGAGCATGTGTCGTTGCTGCGTCCGCTGGTTCAGAGCGGCCAGATTCAGGTTGCGAACCATACCTACAGCCACGCCGATCTGACTACCCTGGACGCTGAGGGTGTTAAGGAAGAGCTGCAGCGTAACGAAGACGAGATTATGAGCATGTTCGGTGTCTCGTCGAAGCCGTACTTCCGCCCGCCCTATGGCCGCTATAACGATGCGGTGCTGAAGGCTGCCGGTGAGATTGGTTTTACCCGCCCGGTCATGTGGAACGGCACTACCGGTGACGAGGCGAAGACCAGCGCCCGCGTGATTTACATGCGTTGCATCCGCTACATGCTGCCGCAGCAGATTGTGCTGGGTCACCTGAACTACGAGACGATCATCCCGATTCTGGATAAGGTGAAGGGCCTGATTGATGACCGCGGCCTGACTGCGGTGACGGTTCGTGACTACTACGGTGACGCATCCGAGGAAGAGATTAAGGCGGCGGCTCCTTCGCCGACCCCCACCCCGGAGGAGAACACCCCCTCCCCCGAGGCGACTACGGAGGCGCCGGCCCCTACCCCGGAGCCGACTACTGAGGCTCCGACTCAGGCACCGACTACCCGCTATGAGGATGAGGCAGCGGCTAATCAGCAGGCTACGACCGCTCCGGCGGCAACCACTACGGCTCCGCCTGCTCGTGCGACCGCCGCACCTGCGGCTACGACTGCTCCCGCGGCTACTGCCACGACCGCACCGGCGGCTGCCCGCCGATAGGGTCGCGTATTTCGCGTGTGCTAAGCCCCCTTGACCCGGTTCCCCTACGGACCGGTACGAGGGGGCTTTGCCGTACCCGGCGAGAATAAACGCGCGGGAATAAAGGCTAGGGAATACCCGGGAATAAACGCGGCAACCGGGGCGTTAGGTGATCGTACAGTTGCGGCAGTTGCCCCATCCGAGTGTGAGAGGAATAGACACCATGCGTATTGATATTTGGTCCGATATTGTGTGCCCCTTCTGCTACGTGGGCAAGCGTAACCTGGAGCAGGCGCTCGCCGAGTTTGAGCACCGTGACGAGGTTGAGGTGGTGTGGCATAGTTTTGAGCTGGACCCGTCGGCTACGGAGCATCCGGCAGGTTCGTTGCCTGAGATGATTGCTGGCAAGTATCAGATGCCGTTGGAGCAGGCGATTGCGAGCCAGGAGTCATTGGCGGAGCGTGCCCGCGAGGTGGGTTTGGATTTCAATTGGCGGCAGGCACGCTACGGTAACACGTTTGATGCGCACCGTGTGATTCATTATGCGGCGGAGCAGGGTTTGGCATCGGCGGCGCAGGAGGCGTTTAAGAAGGCGTACTTCACGCAGGGCCGTTCGGTGCAGGATCACGAGTCGATTCTGGATATCGCCTCTGAGATTGGCCTGGACACCGCCGAGGTTGAGGCTGTTCTGAAGAGCGACCGTTACGCGGTGGATGTGCGCGCTGATGAGCAGTTGGCGCACCAGCTGGGCATTAATGGTGTGCCGTTCTTCTTGATTGAGTCGAAGTGGGCGGTCAGTGGTGCGCAGCCTGCGGAGGCGCTGGTGCAGGCGCTGCGTCAGGTGTGGGAGCAGACTCATCAGGTTGAGTTCCTGAACCCGCTGGCGGGCGCGGCTGGTGACGCAGCAGGTAACAATGCTGCGGAGGCGGGTCCGTCCTGCAATGTGAACGGCAACTGCTCCTAGCCTCAGCCCGGCTAGAGCTAGCGGTTCTGGCTAGAGCTGTCCCGGCGGGGACTACTCCCCTAGCTCTCCCCGGCTCATACAGCCCCAGATATGGCGAAGCAACAGATATAGCGAAGCCCCCTTGTGCCGGTTCTGTGCGAACCGGTGCGAGGGGGCTTTGCCATGCCCGCACACTGTGTCTTTCCTTGTCGGGCTCTTTGTGGGCGGCTCGATGTTGTCTGCGGGTGGGGCTGTTTTCCTTTACACTGGAGTGTGTGTTCTACGGTGAACACGCTTGTCCACTCACTTCTAAAGGAATATTGTGTTGAAAATTCACGCCGCGACCGCTGGTGTTCTTGCGGGTGCTCTGTTGTTGACCGGTTGCTCGACGGAGACCTCTGAACAGAAAACTGTACCTGCTAAAGACTCTGCTTCAAAGACCCCTTCACCCAAGCCTAGTAAAACTAAACGTCCTAAACGAACTCCTTCGCCTTCACCAACTCCCAGTCCTTCTGTAGCTCCGTGGGAGACATATACTCCTACTCCACGAGCCACGAAACCAAGGCCTACTCGCGTGGCAACGCAGGCTCCAGTTCAGGAGCCTGCGGCAGTTGCCCCCGCTCAGAGGGTGCCTACTCAGGAAGCTCCTGCCCGGGAAGCACCGGCGCAATCCAGCGTCTATTACAAGAACTGTGCTGAAGCCCGAGCCGCAGGTGCCGCACCCATACACCGGGGTGAACCTGGATATCGGGCTGAGTTGGATAGAGACGATGATGGCATCGCCTGCGAATGGACTGGCAAAACGAAGAAATAGAAATCCCAGCGACGAAGAAACCAAACTAACGTTAAAAGCGAAGCCCCCTTGTCCTGGTTCTGCGTGAACCGGTACAAGGGGGCTTCGTCATATCAGCCTAGTTCTGTCAGCTCAGCCGGTGAGGTTAGCGCGGCTGGTAGGCGCGGGCACGCTCAGCACGAGCACGGCGCGCCTCCGCATCCTGCAGGACCGGCACCAGCATACGCACCACCTGGCCCATGCCACGCAGCACCAAGTTCAGCCACAAACCCACAGACCACACCGCCGCCACACGCGGATGCCCCGTGCGCACCCACCGCACACCCAGAAAAGACAGCGAATAGTACAGCAGAAGCAGTAGCGACTCACGGAAGCGGTGCACCTGCCGAAGGAGAGGGTTCTGAGGAAGCTTCATCATGCCTCCCAGTATACCCACCGGAACCCCTCGCCGGGGCTCCCCCGCACTACCCGTAATAGTCGCGAATCGTCACCGTCTTCAACCCGCGCCGATCCAACAACGCCCGAATACGGTCCAGCTCAGACACCACACCCCGATAATTCAAATGCCCAATCACAATATGCTGAGCCAACGCATACTTCTCCGCATAGGCATATACCTCAGCCGAAGAAATATTAGACGAATCCGCCAACGACCCGTACCACAGAACCGGGCGCGTAAAACCACACGACGCCGCAGCCGCCAACACGCGCGCATCATAATACCCGTACGGCGGGCGGAAGTACGGCTTCGAAGACACCCCAAAAAGCCGCCTAATCTCCTCATCATTACGGGTCAACTCCTGAACAATCTGCTCATCCGTCAGGCTCGTCAACGCCGCATGACTATACGTATGGTTCGCAATCTGCAACTGACCGCTCTTCACCAGCGGCAACAACAGGTCACGATGCTGCCTAAACGCCGGGTACTGACCGTTGATAAAAAAGGTGAGGCGCGTGCCGGTACGGCGGGAAAACTCCGCGTAGGCGCGTACCACCTCCGGGTCGGCGCCGTCATCGACCGTCCACGCAATATACTTGCCCTCACCGGGCAGGCCAGTCTGCGGGCCAGTCCAGGCACGAGCTTCGGGAACCGGGTTCGACGAGGTCGCAGTCGCAGAATCGGTCTTAGATGCCGCGGCGGTCGGGGATGGGGTACCCGTTGCGGAGCCAGATGCGGAAGGGGTAGCCGAGGCAGACCCACTAGCCGTTGCCTCGTGGGTGCCTTCCGCCGCGGACGGGGTGCAGCCGGTGAGGCCAAGACCCAGCACGCCGAAGCTCACCGCGCCCAGACCAAAGGTACTAACGTGTCGTAAGAGTTCCCGTCGCCCCATGGAGGCGCGGGCAGAAGCACCCGATATCATGTGGTCAGTAGCGGGGTTGACGATAGCGGACTGACGAGTAGTAATAGGTGTTTCTGAGTGTGGAACAGTGTTCATATTACGAGTGTATGATGAGACCACTGTTAGCTATCGAAAAATTCAAAATATTACTTAATGATTAACAACTGCGCTATTAAAGAACCTTTATATACGTTCACTCCACTCACTCACCGAAGACCACGCTCAGTACACTAAGCTACCCGCACGCCGGATAATCCCAGGTACAGCTCTAGGTACAGATTCAAGTACAGCTCCAGCTACAGTGCAAGGTGCAATTCTAAGTACAGCGAGGCCCCTCCCCCCAGAACGCATTCACAACGCGCCCGGGAAAGGGGCCTCAATATATAAGTTCACACAATCGTACATCTAAGTACGCGGAGAGAAACCTACTCGGACTCCGAAGCTTCCGTCTGCTCCGCCTTAGCGGCTTCCAGCGCATTCAGTGCCTCCAGAGCTGCAGCCTCCGCAGCCTCTTCGGCGTCCGCCTCAGCCACACGCTCAGCATCCGACTCAGCAGAAGTCACTGCCGTCGGGTTCGTCAGAACCTTCACACCCATGCTGCGCAGCGCATCCGTATTCGTAATCGTCTCGTCATTATCAATCAGGTACACCTTGTACCCGTCATTCCTCAGACGACGCATCAGCTCCAGGAGCATGCTCTGAGCGACCTCATCCACCGCGTACACGCGAGTCACGTCCAGGGCGACCTTGGAACCCTCCATCGGGGCTTCCACAATCTCACGAATCACGCGCTCCACACCCGCAAAACGGATACGGCCCTGCAACTGGATCAGGCGCATAGACTCATCACCCGAACCGATCTGGTAGTTCGCGCGCAACGCCGAACGAGCCACCGTCGGCACGTTCATCACGTGCATGCCCATGTCATCCGAGAACTGCTCGAACAGCTCCACGCCGCGCACACTGTTACCGTGACCGTCCAGACGCGGCGAGAACGTCGCCACACCCAGCTGACCGGGCACCGCACCAATAATGCCGCCGCCCACGCCGCTCTTCGCCGGCACACCCACCTGGGTCGCCCAGTCACCCGCAGAGTTATACATGCCGCACGTGAACATGACGCTCAGTACCTGACGCACCACAGTCTTAGGAACCACCTGCTCACCCGTCACCGGATGTACACCATAGTTCGCCAAAGTCGCCGCCATCAACGCCAAATCCTTGACCGTCACCATCAGCGAGCACTGGCGGGTATAACCCTGCACCGCCACGGTCGGGTCACCGGTCAGGATGCCGTGGCCGCGCAGCATGTGCGCAATCGCGTAGTTGCGGTGCGCGTGCTCCAGCTCAGACTCGTACACGCGCTCATTCACCGACAGGCGACGGCCCGCAAACGCAGACAGACCAGAAATGACGCGCTCCATGCGCTCACCCTGAGTCGCACCGGGAGGACCCACCAGCGAATGGGTGGTAATCGCACCCGCGTTAATCATCGGGTTCAGCGGCTTACCGGAGCCGTCCTCCAGGGACAGCTCGTTGAACGGCTCACCGGAAGGCTCCACGCCCACCTTCGCAAGCACGTCATCATAGCCGCGGTCCGCGAGCGCCAGGGCGTACACGAACGGCTTAGAAATCGACTGAATTGTGAACTCCACATCGGAGTCACCGGCGGCGTATTGCTCACCGTCAACCATGGCGATAGACGCGGCAAGCTTGTCCGGGTCCACGGCGGCAAGTTCCGGAATGTAGTTTGCCAACTCACCGGAGGTATCAGAAGCGACCGACTCGAGGGTCTCGGTCAGGTAAGTGGCAATAGGTGAATGCATAGTGTTCCGTATCTGCTGCTAATCGTGGTTGTTCTCGTCAAAATTCCAGGATGCGCCCGCCCGCTGTTCCGTTTCAGCTATTCCGTTTCAGCTGGGCTGAGGCGCTCATCGTTACAGGCTACCGCGGCTGCCAAACTAAAGAGCCAGCCAGCGGACCTGTCAAAGTGTGTGGGTGAGGAGCACCTTTTGCTCCCTAAAGAGTGTATCTTTTGCGTGTTGAAGCCACCAAATATAACGGTCACTTCTCCCCCGCTATTTCAGGCTCTGGTACCTGTTCTGGCTTGCCGTTTTCTGCCGTAATTTACCGCGGCGGGCAGAACTGCCTGCGAAGTCCCGGCAAAACCTACGGGCACAGCCTAGGGGTGGCGAATCGAATCCGGCTCACGACCACCCAGCTCGGCGGTCTCCAGCTGGAAGGTCGAGTGCTCCACCGACACCTCAAAATGGCTCGCCACGCACGAACGGATACGGTCCAGAATCGCCACCGCAGAGCCGTCATGGAAGCACGAATCGGCAACCACCACGTGCGCGGTCACCACCGGCAGACCGGTCGCCACCATCGAGGCATGCACATCGTGCACCTCCACAACGCCGTCAACGCGCAGCATGTGTTCACGCATCGCGTCCAGGTCCAAGCCGTCCGGGGTGAACTCCATGAGCACGGCCGTCGTCTGCTTCATCAAACGTACTGCACGCGGCACAATCAGCGCCGCAATGAATAGACCCGCAAGGGCATCCGCCTGGTAGAAGCCGGTCAGCCAAATCACGATAGCCGCCACAATGACGCCCAGCGAGCCCAGGGCGTCATTGAGCACCTCCAGGAACGCGGCACGCATGTTGAAGTTCGCGTTCCTCGCCGTAGCCAGCACCGCAATGCCAATAGCGTTCGCAACCAGGCCAACCACACCAAAGATCAGCAGTTCGGTGCCGGGCACCTCCGGCGGGGCGAACAGGCGATGCACACCCTCCACCGCCGTGTAGATACCCACCGCCAGCAGCAGCACCGACTGCCCGAGGGCGGCAAGCACCTCAATGCGGCGGAAACCCCACGTGCGGCGGGACGTTGCCGGGCGCGTCATGAGCGAAGCCGCCGTAAGCGCCACCAGCAGGCCCGAGGCATCCGTAACAGCGTGCGCCGTATCAGTCAGCAACGCAAGACTTCCGGTGACCAACGAACCAATCGCCTGCGCCAACACAATAACGACCGCCAGACTGAACGCAATCAGCAGGCGCGGACGCATCGAGGCGGCGTCCTCCGGGCTCGGGGCATGCGAATGGTCGTGGTGATGCCCGTGATGCCCGCCGTGGCCGTGATGTGCGTGCGCTCCCATGAGTGACTCCTCAACTATGAACTGTGTTGTTGACTATCGAGAGTTATCGGCAGATAGCAAAATCGCCCGATTCACAAGAACCGGGCGACAAGCTCCTCAACCGAGGAAAACGTGGAGATAAGGGGACTCGAACCCCTGACCCCCTGCATGCCATGCAGGTGCGCTACCAGCTGCGCCATATCCCCATATTCTGTTAGTGACCTCAACGAGGCAACATGAATATATTACACACACCACGGACAGCGATGCAAACCAGCGCACCCAAAAATCCAAAAAGTTCCCGGCGGGTAAGCCAAAGGCTAAGCAAGAAGGGCGGACCCCGCGGCACCATACAGCGCCAGCAGAGCCCACCCCTCATCAGCTAAAATCAAGCAGAAGCCTATGCCTCATCCTGAGCGGGAATGATGCGTGCAGCATCTTCCTCAGTCTCACCCTCAATGTCGAAGGGAGCCTCGTTCTCAACGCCCAGCTCAATACGCGGAGCCTCAGCCCACAGACGATCCAGAGCGTAGAACTCGCGGTCCTCCTCATGCTGAACGTGCACGACAATATCGCCGAAGTCCAGCAGAATCCAACGACCCGAGGAACGACCCTCACGGCGGACCGGCTTCAGGTCAGCCTGCTCACGCAGAGCGTCCTCAACCTCATCCGCAACGGCGTTCACGAGGCGCTCATTGTGGGCAGAAACCACCAGGAAGCCATCAATCAGACCCATCGCGTCGGATGCATCCACAGCGAACAGGTTCGTTCCCTGCTTCTCCTCCGCAGCGCGGGCGGCAATGCGCAGAGCCTCAATCGAGGACTGTGCAGCAGTCATATTTTCCTTCCTTGCCGGCAGAACACCCGCCGGCAGCACCCCGCAACAGGGGTGCATTGTTCACGGCCTACTTAGGGCCAAAAATCATAATCAGACCAACAACGACCAGGGCGAGCAGCAGCACAATCCACAGCCACGCCAGGGAGGCCTTCTGTGCAGGCTGCAGAACCTCTTCAGCCTTCTCAACAGCGCCCTTAGAAGCGGACTCCTTGGAAGCCTCAGCGGAAGGTACCGGAGCAGACTTGGACTTAGCAACCTTAGAATCAGCAACCTTGGACTCTGCATCCTTCGCGGCTTCCTCAGACTCCTCAGCTTCCTCGATGACCTCTTCAACCAGGGCAGCGGACTCCTCGGGATCCTGACGATCCACCATGCGCTGCAGCAGCTCCTCAACCTCATCCGGGCTCAGAGCAACAGTCGGGTCACCATCCACCGAATCCACGGTGTCACCGGCGGAGGCGCCATCCAGCACGCTCAGGTCAAGACCCTGCGCGTTCACTGCGCTCACGCGGGTGGGCAGTTCGTCAGCAGACTCTTCAACCTCAGCAACCTCAGCAACCTCAACGGTCTCTTCCTCAACGGAAGCGACCTCGGTCTGCTCAGCCTCAACGTCAGAGCTGTCCAGCTCCTCAACCTTCGGCTCATCGCGCACCAAGTACTGGTGCAGCTCGGGTTCCGGCTTCTCCTCCTTGACCACGGCAATGACCGGGATCGAAGAAGTCATCGGGTTATCCACCGCGGAGGGGCTGGTCGCATCCACACGGTTCTGCGCGATCTCTTCGGGACGCAGAATACGCAGGCTACTGGTCAGAGGAGCAGGCTCGTGCAGCTTCTCCTCATCGTTCGCCTCAGTGTCAATCTTGCCCTGCGCCGCCAGCGCCGCAAAACGACGCTGAACAGCCAGAACCTGCGGGTCAATAGCGTCCGCATGAATCACGGAGCCCATATTCGCAACAGGCTTCGCGGGCTCACCGCGGCGGGCTGCACGCAGGTACTCGGCAACTTCTTCACGGTAGCGGGCAAGACGGCGCGGACCCATCACCTTAGTAGGCGGCGGCACCTCAATGCCGTCCTCGGTCACGTACGTCTCGTAGAGGTACGCTTCGTCCTCGCTATAGGGCTTCGAACCCGTAGCTTCACTCATGTGTTCCCTCATTATTCGTCGATTGGGGTGCCTGCCCAGACTCATCTTTCACGTGAGGCAAGCCGTCACGGTACGCCGTCAAAGCGTCCTTCTTGTACAGGCCGTACTTAGCAATGTACTGCACCACACCATCGGGCACCAGGTACCAGATGGGGGCGTCTTCAGCTGCGCGGCGACGAATATCGGTCGAAGAAATCGCCATCGCAGGAATCTTCAGGGTCGTAATATGACGACCCTCAGCCAGCGGCGGATCCAGATCGTGATCGGGGCGGGTCACGCCCACAAAAGTCGCCAAATCCCACAGCTTATGGGCATTGCGCCAGGTCATAATCTGGCTAATCGCGTCCGCGCCGGTAATGAAGAACAGGTCAGCATCCGGGCGCAGGGCGCGCAGCTCGTTAAGCGTATCAAAGGTGTAGGTGGCACCGCCACGGTCAATATCAATACGGCTCACCGTAAAACGCGGGTTAGACGCGGTCGCAATCACCGTCATCAGGTAGCGATGCTCAGCGTCGCTCACGTGCCGCTCCCCCACCTTCTGCCAGGGCTGACCGGTCGGAACGAACACGACCTCGTCCAGGTCGAACACGGCGGCAACTTCACTAGCTGCCACCAGGTGTCCGTGGTGAATCGGGTCGAAGGTTCCACCCATCACGCCCAGACGCACCCGACCGGGAGTGCGCGGGGGAATCGACTCGGTGCTCGGAGCACCAAGATCAAGGTGAACAGGCTGGTCAGTCACAAATGCCGTCCTTGCTGGGGACAGAGGCCGCACCACGGCAGCTAAAAAGCCACAACAGGCGCGGATGCGGGCAGGTACACAGAAGGTACGCAACACCGAAAACGGTGCCCGCGTACATTCCTCTCTATGCTACCTGCTTACGGTCAAAAAACCCGAAATGACGGAGGTGAGCTAAGCCGCCAGTGGAATACCCAGCCAGCACGCCCGACCGCAGGCTCACCCGCGTGTTCCGACACGCACATCCGGCGCGAGCGGCAACCACAGAACCTACGAGAAAGCACCGCACACAAGAAAGCGCCGCGCACCGGAGCAAACCCCGGTACGCGGCACCACTCACTGTCTATGAAACAGCTGTCTAGGCAACAGCTAACGCTTCAGCTATTAGTCCTCGACGTTCGGCATGTCGATATTCTCGTCGACCTTGCCTTCCTTCAGCTTCTTGCGGTACTCAACCGACTCGGTCCACACGCCTGCAGCGCGCTCGGACTCCAGCTCGGCACGAGCCTCCGCCTTCGCGTCCATACGCTCCTTGTACTCCACACGCTTCTGCGCACGAGTCGGGCGAATAATCTCTTCCAGACGAGCGTCCGTACCACGCGGGGAGGACAGCAGCTCAGCGCCACCGACCATGGTCGGCTCCCAATCGAAGATCACCGAGTTGTCGTTCTCACCAATCACCACGGCGTCACCGGCACGAGCACCAGCCTTGAACAGCTCATCCTCAACGCCCAGGCGCGCCAGGCGGTCCGCCAGGTAGCCGACAGCCTCATCATTATTGAAGTCAGTCTGCTGAATCCAACGCTCAGGCTTCTCACCAATCACGCGGAACAGCGGCTCAAGGTTACGCTCCTCGCGGCGAATAGTGAACTCCTGCTTCTTCTTACCGCGGAAGCCCTTCGGGCGAACCACAGGAGCCTCAACAACCACGCGCTCCGCTTCCTTCTCGGCAGCGGCACGAGCCACACGGTCCTCCTCAACGAGCTGTGCCATCGCAAAGATCAGGGGCTTCAAACCCTCATGGGAAGCCGTCGAAATCTCGAAGACCTTGAAGCCCATCTCCTCAAACTCGGGGCGAACAAACTCAGCCAGCTCACGAGCCTCAGGAACGTCAATCTTATTGAGCACCACAATCTGCGGACGCTCATGCAGCGGCACGGTCACACCCGCAGTCGGGTCAACCTCATAGTTCTGTAGCTCGCCGCGAATCACCTCAAAGTCACTGATCGGGTCGCGGCCCGGCTCCAAAGTAGCGCAGTCAATCACGTGCACCAGAGCCGAAGAACGCTCCACATGGCGCAGGAAGCGGTGACCCAGACCGCGGCCCTCCGAAGCGCCCTCAATCAGACCCGGAACATCCGCGACGGTGTAGCGAACATCGCCCGCCTGCACCACGCCCAGGTTCGGGATCAAAGTGGTGAACGGGTAGTCAGCGATCTTCGGACGCGCCGCAGAAATCGCAGCAATCAACGAAGACTTACCCGCCGAGGGGTAACCCACCAGAGCCACATCCGCAATGGACTTGAGCTCCAGAACAATATCAGCTTCTTCACCGGGGGTGCCCAGCAGAGCAAAACCGGGAGCCTTACGCTTAGCCGAAGCCAACGCAGCGTTACCCAGACCACCCATACCGCCACGGGCAGCAACGTACTCGTCGCCCACACGCAGCAGGTCAGCCAAAACATTACCCTCGCGGTCCTTCACCACAGTACCCTGCGGCACGGTCAGAACCAGGTCCTCACCGTTAAAGCCGTGGTGCATATCGCCACGACCAATATCGCCATTCGGGGCGTGCTGGTGCGGGCTGTGGTGGTACTCCAGCAGGGTCGTGGTCTGGTTATCCACGCGCAGAATCACCGCGCCACCATTACCACCGTTACCGCCGTTAGGGCCGCCCAGGGGCTTAAACTTTTCACGTCGCACGGAGACGCAGCCGTTACCTCCGCGACCGCCAGATACATGCAAGACCACGCGGTCCACGAATTCTGCCACGGGTTCTCCTTATCTTGGAAAATCTTCACTTCGCCACCGCACGGCACACACCAATCATGCTGCGGATGCGGCGGCAGGCGCGACCGGGTTGGGGTGCGCCTCATCGTGGAGCCCAGCACAGGCGTCCACGGCATTCGAGGTCATAGCGAGAGGGGGTAGACTAACGCCTACCCCCTCTGCCCTAGCGGTGAGTATTACTCAGCTGCTGCCAGGATGTTAACGACCTTGCGGCCCTTGCGGGTACCGAATTCGACGGTGCCTGCTGCCAGAGCGAACAGGGTGTCGTCGCCACCGCGGCCAACGTTCAGGCCGGGGTGGAAGTGGGTGCCGCGCTGGCGAACGAGAATCTCGCCTGCGTTGACGGACTGGCCGCCGTAGCGCTTAACACCGAGGTACTGGGGGTTCGAGTCACGGCCGTTACGGGTGGAGCTTGCGCCCTTCTTGTGTGCCATTCTGTATTCCTACCTTAGGGTTTGAATTCCGGTCGTCTTAATTACGCGTTGATAGCGGTAATCTTGACGGTGGTCAGCTCGGCGCGGAAGCCCTGACGCTTCTTGTAACCGGTCTTGTTCTTGTACTTCTGAATAACGATCTTCGGACCGCGCAGGTCCTCAACCTTCTCAGCAACAACCTTGGCGGAAGCCAGGGACTTTGCATCAGCGGTGACCTTGTCACCGTCGACGAGCAGCAGCACGGGCAGCTCGATGGTGCTGCCGGGCTCGCCTGCAACACGGTCAAGGGTAACGAGGTCGCCTACGGAAACCTTCTCCTGGCGGCCGCCAGCGCGTACAATCGCGTATGCCACTATGGGACTCACTTTTCTCGACAACTTGCTTCTTGAATCTCACACGAATGAGCAGCCTACGCTTTCATTGCTGTGCGCCCTCCCCCGCCAGTCGAATGACCGCGAATAAGGAGGAACGGCCCGTGCGTTCCGGCGGGATTGCCCGCCGAAGCCAACACGCGAGGCTCACCGGTGGTGTCTCTCTCCCGCACGTTCCAACTCAGCCGAATACTCGACCGCGCCGAAGACGATGCGGGTGGGAGCGGTGTCTCCCGCTGGCCCTGCGTCGATAGGGCTTCACTGAGATAAACACCAGTCCTTAAGGATACGGCATGATCTACGCGCCGCGCAATAGATAAATTTACGGATTATCCGCAGACACCACGTGATGCTCCTCTAATACTGCACCGCACTCTTAGTAGCGCCTTTAAAATGACGCAGCACACGCACAGAAAAAAATAGCCTCGGTAGGGAAGTTCCGGCTCGCCCTACCGAGGCTATCTCATATACACACACCATCGGAATTCCGATGATCGGAAGCTAAAGACTAATCGTCCTTACCTTCACGCTTAATGTCGGCAGCGGCAACGCCAATGCCGAACAAGACAGGGGCCGAAGCGTCATCAGCCACCGGAGCCACATCCGCAACAGAAGCGGAAGCAACCACGGAACCCTCAGCACGCTCGGAAGCGTCCACGGTCACGACCTGAGCACCGGCACCGGCGCTCGAAGCCGCACGGCGAGTGCGACGCTTACGCGGGGTCGAACCGGGCACCTGAGCCGCAGGCGTCTGATCCTCAACCGGAGCCTCAACCGCTGCGGGAGCTGCGCCCACCACACCGGTCACAGCCGGAGCACCAATCACGCCGGTCACAACCGGGCGAGACTCAGACTTCTCAATCTTATCAGCCTTTGCGGGTGCCTGCTCGGATGCCACGCTCTGCTCAGCTGCCTTCTCGGCGCGCTTCTCATCAGCGGCGCGACGAGCACGGCGGCGGGACGCACGCGGGGTCTCACGAACATCCTCAATGCGCAGGTCCTCACGCTCAACACGCTTGGACTCCTGAGCCTTCTGCACACCCGAGTTTACCTCAGCGGAGGTTGCCTCAGCGCCCTTGTGCTCAGTGTTCTGCTGCTCAGCGTTCTGGCGCTTCGCCGAACGATCCTCGCGGCCCGAACGGAACGACTCGCCCTCGGCACGGGCAATACGGCCAGCCTTCTGAGAAGCACGAGCCTTCGCCTCACCGGCGCGAATCGCCTCGAAACGATCCGAAGAGCGGCTAAAGCGCGGGTCGAGCTCCGGGTCAACGTGGTGCTCGTCCTCCAGCGCACCCGCGCCGGAATCCTCCACAGCGGCGATATCCGCATCGGTCAGCTCGCGGCGCTTACGGTTACGAGAAGACTTCTTCTCGCCACGCTTGGACGAACGACGCTCCTCAGAACGATCCTCCGAACGCTCCTGTTCAGAGTCCTTCGAGGAATCCTCAGCGGACTCTTCCACGCGGTCAAACGCGCTCGCCAGCTGCTCCAGGGAGAAGCCGCCCTGCTCGCCGATCCAGTTGCCCTCGGTGACCTCAGCGACCTTGTCCTCACGCTGAGCAACCTCCGCGTGAGCCTGCTCGCTGGCAGCCTCAGCAATACCCTGAATCTCCTGCTCAAGCGAAAGCTCAGCGGTCTCCGCGCGGCGCGAACGCTTACGGCGCTTACGCTTCTTGCGGGTCGAAGCGGTCTCCTCCGAAACGTCCTCGCTCTGAGCGGATGCGGCAGCCACCGCAGCCATAGCGTTACGGCGCTCAGCCTTCTTCGACTCCAGAGCATCCTGCTTCTGCTGGTCACGAGAATCCTCGCGGGCAGCGGCACGGCTACGCTTACGGTCATTACGCTCATGGCGGTGGATGTAATCCGACGCGCCACCGCTACGACCGCTCAGCGGCTGATCGTGAACCACCAGGCCACGACCGGCACAATGCTCACAGGGCTCCGAGAAGACTTCAAGCAGACCGGTACCCAGGCGCTTACGGGTCATCTGAACCAGACCCAGCGAAGTCACCTCAGCCACCTGATGCTTGGTACGGTCACGACCCAGGCACTCAATCAGGCGACGCAGAACCAGGTCACGGTTCGATTCAAGCACCATGTCAATGAAGTCAATGACGATAATGCCGCCGATATCGCGCAGACGCAGCTGACGGACAATCTCCTCAGCAGCTTCCAGGTTGTTCTTGGTGACAGTCTCTTCAAGGTTGCCGCCGCTACCGGTGAACTTACCGGTGTTCACATCCACCACGGTCATGGCTTCAGTACGGTCAATCACCAGCGAACCACCCGAAGGCAGGTACACCTTACGGTCCAGTGCCTTCGCCAGCTGCTCGTTGATGCGGTAGTGGTCGAAGAGGTCATCCGCGGAATCCCACTTCTGCAGGCGGGAAACCAGGTCCGGCGCCACGTACGTCACGTACGCCTCGATGGAATCCCACGCGTTCTCGCCCTGAACGATCATCGCGGTGAAGTCCTCGTTGAAGACGTCACGCACGGTCTTAATCATCAGGTCGGGCTCCTGGTAGAGCATCTCCGGAGCCAGCACCTTGCGGGAGTTAGCCTTCTCCTGGATCTCTTCCCACTGCGCACGCAGACGGTTAATGTCGTGGGTCAGCTCCTCTTCAGAAGCACCCTCCGCCGCGGTACGAACAATCACGCCAGCACCCTCGGGCAGCTTGTCCTTCAGAATCTTCTTCAGACGCGCACGCTCGGTGTCGGGCAGCTTGCGGGAAATACCGGTCATCGAACCACCCGGCACGTACACCAGGAAGCGGCCGGGCAGGGAAACCTGGCTGGTCAGGCGGGCACCCTTGTGACCAATCGGGTCCTTGGTGACCTGCACCAGAACCGAATCGCCGGGCTTCAGGGCGTTCTCAATCTTGCGGGGCGCACCGTCCAGACCGGTGACATCCCAGTTGACCTCGCCCGCGTACAGCACAGCGTTGCGGCCGCGTCCAATGTCAACGAACGCAGCTTCCATGGACGGCAGAACGTTCTGAACCTTACCCAGGTACACGTTGCCAATCAGGGAATCCTGCTGGGTCTTGGACACGAAGTGCTCAGCCAGCACGCCGTCCTCAAGCACACCGATCTGGATGCGGCCGTCCTTCTGACGAACCAGCATCTGACGGTCCACAGACTCGCGGCGAGCCAGGAACTCAGCCTCAGTCACGATGTGGCGGCGGCGGCCCAGGGAGCGGGACTCGCGGCGGCGCACACGCTTCGCCTCCAGGCGGGTAGAACCGCGCACACCGGTCACAGTGTTGGACGCGTGAGAGTCAGCCAGGCGCGGCGCACGCACCTTGGTGACGGTCTCAACGTCGTCATCAACGCCGCCCTCAATCTCAATATCTTCGGTACCGCGGCGACGGCGACGGCGACGGTGGCTCGTCACCTCAGCCTCAGCGGCAGCCTCCTCGCGGCGGCGCTCCATGCGCTCCTTACGCTTCTGCTCCTCGGCAGCGGCGCGGCGTGCCTCACGCTCCAGCTTGGCGGCAACAGCGAGCTCGCTCAGCTCCTCCGGCTCGGGTGCCATGAACAGCGGCATCGCACCCATGGGGGTACGCGAGCGCAGCTCCTGCAGCTTTTCGCGCTGCAGGTCGCTAATGGTCTTTACGGGCTCAGCCGGTTCCTCGGGCTCCTCAGCAGACTCTTCTGCTACGGGCTCTTCTGCGGCGGGTGCCTCAGGTGCAGCTTCTTCAGTTGCGGATTCCTCAGCAGCTGCAGCAGCCTCGGCGGGCTGCTCAGCGGCAGGCTCTTCAGCGGGAGCTTCAGCCATCTCAGCCGGTGCGGGGGTTACGACCTCAACCTTGGCGGTCTCTTCCTTCACCTCAACGGCAGACTCGGCGGCGGGCTCAGTAGACTCAGCGGCGGGGGCAACAACTTCCTCCACCTTCGCGGTCTTCTCAACGGTCTCGACCTTAGCGGTCTTCTCCTCAACAGCAGGCTCAGCCGCCTTCTTCTCAGCAGCCTCAAACAGGCTATCGAGGGTAGAAGCAACCTCGGTCTCAGACGCAGCGGGAGCGGCAACCTTCGGTGCCGGCGCGTGCTTAGCCTTAGCGTTACGCAGGTTGGTCAGGCCAGCCGCAATCGCCTCATCCAGGGGAACCTCAGGAGCCTTCTCCTTCTTCGGGCGACCCGGACGGCGGCGCTCAGTACCCTGCTGGGCGTCAGAGCTCTCACGAACATTCTTACGCAGAGTTTCACGGGTCTCTGCAGAGGCGTTCTTCTCCTCCGCGAGGGCGTTCAGCGCCTCAAAAACCCCAAGTTCGACGTTCTTCTCGTCAGACATTAATCTTCTTTCGTTACACCCTGCTCCGCACCGCAAGGATTTTAACAGCGCGCATACAGCGCAAAGCCTAGTTGCTGTCACCGCGGCTCAAGCCTCACCCTACGGCACGCGTTCATCGGCGCTACCGGGCACTATCTCGTTCAGTGCTTCTGCCGTAGGGGGCGAGCGGGCGGAACGCAGAGCGCGCCGCGACGGTCACAGCCACCTCGCTCTCGAGCACGGCACGCTCACACCCTTCCTGGGTGCCCTGCCGGTCTTCGGGTTTCTTCGCCGAGGCGGGCGGCCCGCGCGGTGCGACAGTTATGCTCCGCGGCTTATAGCCGGCGCTCTTCGGGTACTCTCCCTCGATGCGTTGGTGGGGATCTTTATGCGCGTGCGGGGCGCACAAGACACCGTGTTCCATTATACCCGGTAGAGGGTACCTCTAAGCCACCCCTGCGCCCATTCCGGGCATCACTTCCCGACAGGATGCACGGGCACATTGCCGCGAGCACGCTACGGCGGACGCATTGCGGGTACAGCAAAGCCGGGCGTGCCACTACGCACCACCCGGCTTCAAAAAACTTTCAGAGGAGGGACTAGTCCAGACCCAGCTCCGCATCGCGCGCCTCACGAGCCTGCTGAGCAAGCTTCGGGTCGGTCGGCAGGTACTCCGGACCGGAACCGGTCGCAAACGGAACACCCAGGATGAAAACAAACGGAGAAACCACCAGCAGAATCACCCACAGCAACGAGAAGTGACCGGCAGTCAGCAACAGCAGGGCAGTCAGAAAAATAACAGCAGCAGCGCCCATTGCGGCAATTCCGGCAGTCTTCACGGTTCTCCTCGAAGGGGTATCAAGAATCTAGTGTCCAGCAGAACGGCAGGCAGTCAACGCCGCAGGCAAAACCCGCGGACGGCTCCAGCTGACGCCGCTCAAGGATATACCTAACCATTATACGCACCCGCGCCGCCTCCCCGCTGACTTCACGGCTCGGGTCACCGGCGCCTCCCCACTACCCGGCGCCCCAGCCCAGCGCCCCAGCCCGGCATATTCTGCGCAGCCTCACCCACCCGCAGACGCAACAACGCCCCGGCACCAACAGGCACCGGGGCGTTGCATGTTCGGGGCATCAGCCCTCAAATGCTTAGCGCATCATATTCACAATGACCTCAAAGAAGCGGATCACGATGATGCCGAAAATCAGGATCAGCCACAGGCTAATCGCAAACCACGACCAGCCGCGCGCGCTCTCACGCATCGACTGCGACGCCGGAATAACACCCGCCGAAATATTGCGGACCGTGGTCTTCACAAAAAGCGTGATGGTCATAACCCACACGATCATGCAGAACAGGCACAGGGCGTTGATCTGGAACGTCGTCTGGTACCACAGCCACATAATGAATGCGGTCGCCGCCGCCAAACCAATGTTCATGCACACCCAGAACCACTTCTTAAACTGTGCGCCCGCCATAATCGCGGCACCGATAGTCACCACAATCGAAAAGCCCACCAGACCAATGAACGGGTTCGGGAAGCCGAACGCTTCCGCCTGAGGGGTGCGCATCACCGTGCCGCAGCTGAGCAGGGCGTTAATATCGCAGACCGTGGAGTGGCCGGCATCAATGTAAATCTGCAGCCGCTCATACACCAGAATCGCTGAAGAAATGAGTGCAATCAGGCCGGCGCCAACCAGCCAGAATCCGAGCTGTCGGTCTGAGTAGCTGCCCGGGGTTCCCGCATGCCCGTGCTGCGCTTCGTTCTCAGCCTCAGCGTGGACGGGCTCGGTAGTACTCGATGCGGCGGTACTCATACGACTCCTTTAGATAGTGTTTTACGGTGGTACTCACCGGCGCGGCATAGCCAGCACCCCGGAAGCAGTACCCCATTTATCCTAGCCTCTCACATTGCTCAATAGCACGCCATTAGCTTCTACATTTACTATATGACGCCTCAAATCATGCAAATAGGCGCATTTTTGTGACGTACCTTAAACACAAAAGCCCCGGAAGGAGCCCGCAACGTAGCGGCGGGCGGGACCTTCCGGGGCATGGTGCGCATGTTTTCTATGGCATTCGCCTCATCGACGCGCGGCGGCTCCCACGGCAACTACCGTGGAGCGCACAGACGGCACGTGAGGGCAGTGCGTTAGGGCAGCGGGTGGGTGTACGACTCGTCAAAGAACAGCTGCTCCAGCTCCACCGCGCGGCTAAAGAACTCGCGGGCACGCTGCGCATCCGACGGGCCCACACGGTCCAGTTCGCGGCGCAGGAAATCAACCAGCTCACGGAACTCCGGGTAGTCGTGCAGGGTAATCCACTCGTGGTGCACAAACGATTCGGGACGCTTGGCGGGAGCCTTCGACGCCCAATCCAGGTACAGGCCCTCGCAAACCACCAGCACCGACAGGATCGCCGCGTAGCTGCCGCTAGCCGCCGCGTCGAGGAAGAGACGCTTGAAGCCGGTGGTCGCCTCCGTATCGGGCATGGAGTCACGCTGATGTTCGGTCACGCCCAGAGTCTCAAAACAACGCAGGAAGTAAGTGTTCTCATCGCCCGCAATCTCGCCGGCAAACTGCGCCAAGCGCAGGCGACCCGCGAGAGTATCAGCGTTAGCAATCGCGCCACCAATCAGGGCGAGGAAGGTATCGAGGAAGCGGTAGTCCTGCACCAGGTACCCCGCCATGACCTGCGGGGCAATCGAGCCGTCAAAAAGCTCAGCAACAAAGCGGTGATTCGTGGCGGCAAGCCAGGTGTCGAGGTTCTCCTGGCGTAGGGACTCGGTGAACGAATCGGTGCCAATCAAATCGGTGAAGGGTGCGGGCATGATGGGTGCCTTTCACTATGTGGCATACCGTCGCTGGTATGCGTATGTGTGCGGGTGTGTTGGTGCGGCCTCAGGCGTTGGGGCCGGCGCCTCAGCGAATATAGCACCGTGATGCGAAGGCGTGCCCGGTTTTGCGCCCCCGGTGCCCAAAATTTTCGTTCTTTTCGATTTTTGGGTGGGTGAGGGCGGATGATGCCGGTCAAACTCGCGCGATTGGGGTTAGGTGAGAGCCCATGGGAACACGTGAGAAATCATGCGTTCGAGTGGGAGCATGAGGGCGGAGGCATAAAAAGCGGGGGCACGAAAAAACGGGGTGCCACTCCCCCAGCCGGTAAAACCAGCTCAGCCAGTACAACCAGCCGGAGGGCGGCGCCCCGCCTCATGTCGATAGCCTCAACAGGCCGCTTTAGTTGTCCGAGTCTTCATCGTCACCGAAGAAATCATCGGTGTACGAATCGCCCAGCGGCAGACCCAGCGAATCCTCCAGCGAAGAACCCGCCGCAGACTCGCCACCCAGCTCAGCCATGATGCCGTCCAGCAGCTCATCCGGCTCAGCAGAGGCAGCCGCAGCCGCCGCGGCAGCCAGAGTCGAAGCCGACGCCGCGCCCGCAGAACCCGCATAAGCACCCTCGGCGCCCAGCTCATCCGGCAGCTCCTCAGCCTCAGCGCCGGGGGTCTTCGCCTGCTCATGCGCAGCCAGCAGGGTACGCGCCTCACCGATGACCGTAATCGAACCGGTAATCAGCACGCCCGCCGACTCCTGCTCGAAGAGGGCGTTCTCCATGGCGGTGGCAATCGCCTCGTCCAGGTGCTCGAACACCTCAATCGAGTCTTCGTCCAGACCAGCGTCCAGGGCGAGCTCGTGCAGACGCTCCGGCGCAATCGCACGCGGCGAATCCGACGCCGCCAAGTACAGGCGGAACGTGCCGTCCGAAGCGTCCACGTACTCTTCGCGCATGGTCTCAAACATGCCCAGAGCATCCTTCTCACCCAAAATACCGACCACGGAATGCAGGTGCGACAGCTTGAACGCCTCAGTCAGCGCAGCCGCGGAAGCACGCACGCCGTGCGGGTTGTGGCCCGCATCCAGGATGGTCAGCGGCTCGGTGCGCACAACCTCCAGACGGCCCGGCGAGCGCACCGTCTCAAACGCGGTACGCACCACGTCCTCGGGTAGCTGACGCTGACCGCCGAAGAACGCCTCCACGGCGGCAAGAGCCACCACGGCGTTCTGTGCCTGATGCGCACCGTGCAGGGACAGCGGCACATCCGGGTACTCGCCCGCCAGACCGCGCAGGGTCAGCAGCTGACCGCCGACCGCAAGCTCACGGGAGACAACGCCGAACTCCACGCCCTCAAAGGCGAAGGACGCTTCCTTCTCGCGGGCGGAGGCGAGCAGCACGTCCGCCGCTTCCGGGTCCTGTGCGGCAGAAACCAGGAAGCCGCCGGGCTTGATAATGCCGGACTTTTCGGTTGCAATCTCGGCGAGGGTTTCGCCGAGCATATCGGTGTGGTCCAGACCAATCGGGGTGACCACGGAAACCACACCGTCGGCAACGTTCGTGGAATCCCAGGTGCCGCCGATACCGACTTCAAGCACCACCACGTCCACCGGCTCATCCGCGAAAATCGCGAAGGCGAGCACGGTAACGGACTCGAAGAAGGTGAGGGCGGGCTCGCCGCGGGAGATCATCTCCGCGTCCACAATCTGCAGGTAGGGGGCGATTTCTTCCCAAATACGCACGAAGGTGGCATCCGGTACGGGTGCACCGTTAATGCAGATACGCTCGGTGACGCTTTCGAGGTGCGGGCTGGTAAAGCGGCCCACGCGCAGATCGTGGCCGAGCAGCAGCGCCTCGATCATGCGGGCGGTGCTGGTCTTGCCGTTCGTGCCGGTGATGTGGATGACCGGCGCGGCACGGTGCACGTCGCCGAGGATTTCGACGGCGCGCGCCACAGCGTCCAGACGCGGCGCCATCTTGTTTTCGGGTGCTCGCGCCAGCAGTTCACCGTAGACCCGCTCCACGCCCTCGGGGTCGGGAATTGCGGGGTAATTCTTCTCGCTCATTGTTCTCCTCACTGGGATAGCCGGCCGGTGCCGGCAGGGGCCCACCGTGCGGCGGGATAACCGTGCGGCGGGATAGACGACGGGCCGCCCCGCCCGATGAAGGGGCGGGACGGCCGTACGGTTCAGACGTTTTACGCCTTGGCTACGCTAATGCTCAGCTCGGCTGCTTCGCTCAGCTGCAGGGACACGGCGAGGGTTTCGCCGGTCACCAGTGCTTCGTTCGCGCGCAGAGCTGCCAGAGTTTCCTCCGGTGCCGCGATGCTCAGGTTGATGCGGTCCGCAACGTTCAGGTCGGCATCCTTACGAGCCTGCTGAATAGCGCGGATGGTGTCGCGGGCGATACCCTCGGCAACCAGCTCGTCGGTCAGCTCAATGTTGAGGACCAGGAAGCCGCCGGGCAGAACCGCAGCCGCAGTGTGCTCAGCACCCTCAGCGTCAGCGGCAACCACGGTTGCCAGCTCGTATTCGCCCTCTTCCAGAGCCAGGCCGCCGTCCAGAGCTGCCACACCGACCAGGACGGTACCGTCCTCGGTCACGGCCCAGTCACCGGACTTGGATGCCTTAATAGCAACCTGCACCTGCTTGCCCAGGCGCGGACCTGCCGCACGTGCATTGACCTTCAGCTGCTGGGAGATGCCGTAGTCGGCGGGGTCGACGGTGTCGGCGCTGACCAGCTCCACCTGGCGCAGGTTCAACTCGTCCTCGACGATGTTCGCGAAGTACTCCGCGCCCTTCTCACCGAAAGCGGTACCCAGGGCTGCGAACTGCTCGGGTGCAATCGCCACGGTCATCTTCTGCAGCGGCTGGCGCACGCGGATCTTCTTTTCCTTGCGCAGTGCCGAACCGGCGGAGCAGACCTCACGCACGGTCTGCATGAGAGCCAGCAGGTCAGACTCGTCAGCGAAAGCGGATGCCTCGGGCCAGTCAGCCAGGTGCACGGAGCGTTCACCGGTGAGGCCGCGGTAGATTTCCTCGCTGCTGAGCGGCAGCAGGGACGCGGCAACCTTCGACACGGTCACCAGTGCGGTGTAGAGGGTGTCGAATGCGTCGGTGTCTTCGTTGAAGAAGCGCTCGCGGGAGCGGCGCACGTACCAGTTGGTCAGTGCGTCAGCGTACTGGCGCAGGGATTCGCAGGCGTTCCAGATGTCGTAGGAGTCCATCGCTGCGGTGACCTGCTCGATGAGTTCGCGGGTCTTGCCGAGGATGAAGCGGTCCATCACGTGCTGCGAGTCGTACTTGAGCTTTGCGCTGTAGCCTTCGCCGTTGTTGGCGGCGTTAGCGTACAGGGCGAAGAAGTGGTAAACGTTCCACAGCGGCAGCATGACCTGGCGAACACCCTCGCGGATGCCCTGCTCGGTCACGATCAGGTTGCCGCCGCGCAGGATCGGGGAGGACATCAGGAACCAGCGCATCGCGTCGGAGCCGTCGCGGTCGAGGACTTCGGAGACGTCCGGGTAGTTACGCAGGGACTTGGACATCTTCTGACCATCCGAGCCGAGCACAATACCGTGGCTGATGACGTTCTTGAACGCGGGGCGGTCGAAGAGCGCGGTCGCCAGTACGTGCAACACGTAGAACCAGCCGCGGGTCTGACCGATGTACTCGACGATGAAGTCTGCCGGGTAGTGGTTCTCGAACCATTCCTGGTTCTCGAAGGGGTAGTGCACCTGTGCGTAGGGCATGGAGCCGGAGTCGAACCAGACGTCGAGCACGTCTTCCACGCGGCGCATGGTGGACTTGCCGGTCGGGTCGTCCGGGTTCGGGCGGGTCAGCTCGTCAATGTACGGGCGGTGCAGGTCGGGTTCGCCGTCCTTGTTCAGGGGCAGGCGGCCGAAGTCTGCCTTGAGCTCTTCGAGGGAGCCGTACACGTCCATGCGCGGGTAGTTCGGGTCGTCCGAAACCCACACGGGGATCGGGGAGCCCCAGAAGCGGTTACGGGAGATGGACCAGTCGCGTGCGTTCTCAACCCACTTGCCGAACTGGCCGTACTTCACGTTTTCCGGGATCCAGTTGATCTGCTTGTTCAGCTCGTACATGCGGTCCTTGAAGTCGGTGACCTTCACGTACCAGGAGGTGATTGCACGGTAGATGAGCGGGGTACGGCAGCGCCAGCAGTGCGGGTAGGAGTGCACGTAGGACTTCTCGCGGATCAGCACATCGTCTGCCTTGAGGGCGTTGATGATGGTGCGGTTCGCGTCGAATGCCTGCACGCCTGCAATCTCAGCCAGGGCGGTGGAGCCGGAGGCGGTGGGCTCGGCGAAGAGGTTCAGGAACTTTGCGCCTTCGTCGAGGGAGAGAATCACGGGGATGCCGTAGCCTTCACAGACCTTCTGGTCGTCTTCACCGTAGGCGGGTGCCTGGTGGACGATGCCGGTACCGTCACCGGTGGTGACGTAGTCGGCGACGAGAATCTGCCAGGAGGTTTCGGTGCCCCACTTTTCGGCGTCTGCGAAGTAGTCCCAGAGCGGGGTGTAGCGCACGTGCTCGAGCTGGGAGCCGGTGTAGCGTGCGGTGACGGCTGCGTCTGCATCCTTTTCGGGCTGGTCGCCTTCGTAGCCGAGGTCCTTGGCGTAGGAGCCGAGCAGGTCGGAGGCGATCAGGAAGGAGCGGCCCGCGAACTTACCGGCGCCGGGTACGACGGAGTATTCGATCTCGGGTCCGACTGCGAGCGCCTGGTTGGTGGGCAGGGTCCAGGGGGTGGTGGTCCAGGCGATTGCCTCGACGCCCTCGAGCTCTGCGGCGACCTTCTCGTCGGCACCGAGGGCGGTGTCTGCGGTGAGGCGGAATGCGACGGTGACGGTCTGGTCCTGGCGGTCCTTGTACACGTCGTCGTCCATGCGCAGCTCGTGGTTGGATAGAGGAGTCTCGTCCTTCCAGCAGTAGGGCAGCACGCGGAAGCCCTGGTAGGTCAGGCCCTTGTCGTAGAGGCGCTTGAACGCCCAGATGACGGACTCCATGTACTCGACGTTCAGGGTCTTGTAGTCGTTTTCGAAGTCGACCCAGCGCGCCTGGCGGGTGACGTACTTTTCCCACTCGTTGGTGTACTTGAGCACGGAGGCACGGGCAGCATCGTTGAAGTTGTCGATGCCCATTTCGAGGATTTCGCGCTTGTCGGTCATGCCGAGCTGCTTCATTGCCTCGAGTTCTGCGGGCAGGCCATGGGTGTCCCAGCCGAAGCGACGCTCGACCTTGTGGCCGCGCTGGGTCTGGTAGCGGGCGACGAGGTCCTTGGCGTAGCCGGTGAGCAGGTGGCCGTAGTGGGGCAGGCCGTTGGCGAAGGGAGGGCCGTCGTAGAAGACGAACTCGTTCTCGCCGTTTTCGCCGGCGGGGCGGTTCGCGATGGATGCGGCGAAGGTGCCGTCCTTCTTCCAGTAGTCGAGGACCGCTTCTTCGAGTGCGGGGAACTTGGGCGATGCGGTGACGCCGCTTCCTGCGGCTTCGAAGGCACTCGCCTTGGGGTAAACATGGGACATGTGTTTGTGCGCCCTTATCTGTTGTTCTCAACGCTGAGAGGTTGGGGCGACAGGGTACGTAGCACTCGTCGTCCCACCGTTTCAGCGGGTGAGGATTGACATGACGGGTGCAAGGACGCCTGGGCATCGCTGACTTGCCCGGGTTGTGCCGGGGGTCGGGATGCGGCGCGGTACCACCTTGCTTACTGATTTAACAGCTCAACGCACCGAACCCTCCCGGGGCTACGTGGCGTCGCGTGTCCGCGATACCTAGCCACCGGAAGAGCGGCGCGTTGGGCGGGTATCAGTCGCTTATTACAGCTATATCGGGCTTAACCGTCCGGTTCTACTGGGACTACATCTCTTCCGCTAAGACACCCTCGCCGCAGCGATTGGCGGGTGCCCGCAGGTGCGGTCCGTTCTTCCGAATTGCTCGCCGGTGATGGCCGGGTCGTTGCAAACACTAATAGTTTATGTGGCTTTTGTGTCTGTATGCAACCCCGCGGGGTGTGGGTTTGAACAGCACTTTTCTAATGCACCGATACTGGAGGCGCAAAACAGAATGGTTCTTCGTTCGGCGATATCTAGAGCGAGTAGGGGGCTTAAGGGGTCTTGCTTCACCCCGCACTCGGGCGTGTTTAAGGATGCATGTTTTTACATTCCCTGCGTGTTGCTTTAAGTGGGTTTCGATTTTTTCAAGGGAGTCTGCGGGATTAGTGCCGGTACAACCACAAGATATGGGGTGAACACCAATGTAATTCCACTAGATATTCACCTCTGCAAGTTTTCATCCCCTCAGTATTCCGTGTGGGAACCGGTTTTCCTGGATGATCCAGCAATGCATAGCAGATGAATAGAGTGCATATTTGGGGGGTTATTGAGCGGGTTTCCCCCTATTGAATCGGGTATTTCTTCTGGGCTATTGAAGACTTCCTTACGGCCAGGAGGTTGAGCTAACCACCCTCCTCTCCCCCGCCTTTTGGAAATACTGAGGCGCAACTCTTTTATTTTTCAAGTCATAAATATGACCGAAATCACTTAGCTCGACATGCGCGCAACCCCCTCGCCAAGTAGTCGCCTCCATCACATAACTCCTCACCAGCAGGGGGCAGTCGTAATACTTTACAGTGATTGATATCTTGAATGCCCCATAGGCTCTCAGGGATTACTAAGGTGCTTTTTCGTGCATTTTGAACTCAAAATAGTCTAAAATGAATCGTGCAACACATCAATGATGATTCGATAGTATTACCTACCCTCTCACCGGGGTGTGAATATAGCAGTCTCAACGATGAGTTCACCGCGTATCCGTTCGCTCCACCAGCAGCATGTACGCGCCCGAGGTCACTTCCGGATGTGGACTGAAACCGCGGCACCTACCCGAAGTTTTACCCCCTTTCACGACCTCACCCAACACGCCATACAACCACGCGCCCGCCGCCGGGTGCCCCGAGCCCGCCCTCGGACTAGATCACGATAAATCAAGGAGTTCACCGATGCTCTCACCCTCTTCGAGCACCCGTTCCGCCGCTTCCCGCCTTATGAGCCGCCGCGCCCTACTGCTCGGTGGCGCGGCAACCCTCATGGCTGGTTGCGCCTCCGATATTCGCCCGTTGAGCGAAGAAGCAAAAGCGAAGGTCGGCTCCCCCACCCCGTCCGCGAGCGCGACCGCTTCTGCATCTAGTTCACCAGCTGCTTCACAGTCTGCTACCGCTACTTCCTCGGCGACCGCATCAGCAAGCGCTAAGAGCAGCTCGTCCAGCGCGGCACGCGTACCCGTATCTGAGGACGCACTCGTTGAGGGTTGGGAAAAGTACCCCGGCCCTCTGAAGCTGACCGGCGAATACATGGGCGAGTACCAGCCCGCAACGGATTCTTCCCCTGCGAAGAACGTACCTAAGCCCCTCAAGACCGTTCCGCACCGTGAAGAACCGACCTTCCAGGGCGCCTACGAGACGTTGCGTGCCTACTACAGTGCTCAAATCACCGCGCTCAAGGATGGCCACTATGCAGATCAGGCGATTGAGCTGACCTACCCGGCAGACAAGAGCGCCATCGACGAGGTTAAAGCAGTCAAGGAACTGTATGAGCAGAACGGCTGGTACATGGACTTCACGTGCAGCATTTCCATGCGGAATACGGAGCCTCGAACTGCCCTGAAGAACGGTGACGGCTACGTAGAAATCATGATGGACGCCAAGTATTCTGCCACCGCCATCCATCAGCCGGACGGCACCGAACGCAAGATACCGGCGATTACTCAGGTAGCCATTCCGCACGTGATGCTCTACACCGAGGGTAAGTGGTGGCGAATCGGCAACGATTATCTGAACGAGCGTCTGAATGGCGGCAAGGGCTCTTCCGTCTCTTCTGGCTCCGGAGGTTCCAGTTCTGCCGGTTCTAGCGGTTCTTCGGGTCGCGGCTCCACTAAGGTCTAAATCCGCAGGGGTCTAATACCCCCGGTCGAGAGCCGCCCCATCTCACCAATTTCATACGCGCTAGCCCAAAGTCGTTGAGGCACAGTTCCCCCTGCACCTCACCGACTTTGGGTTATTGCGTCTTAAAGACAATGTTCAGGGTTTTTTGACGAAGTTTTAAAACCAGTCTTCTATAGTAAGAAGTGGATACTTCATACCGCCGCAGTTCACGCTTCGGCACACTCGTATCCCGGTACTTCCCCTGTACCGCGCACCATACAAAACGATGAGGAAGAGTCTCTCGTACGCATCGCAGCGTTGCGAGTTACCTCGATCAACCACTTTCAGGAGATACCATGTCCTTCCGGCCGAGTGCACACACCAGCCCCTCTGCTAACGACCGAAACGGATTGACCCGCCGCACCGTTCTTTTTGGCGGTCTGACCGCCGGCGCTTTCGCCCTGGCAGGATGCGCCTTCAACAAGGATATTCGCCCCACCGGTAGCGGCGACACTTTCTCCGGCTCCCCGAGCGCCTCCGCCTCCCCCTCGGCGTCTGCGTCGGCTTCGCCTTCTGAGTCTGCCTCGGCTTCGGCATCCGCTTCGTCTTCGTCCTCGTCAAGCCGTAACAGCGCGAAGATTATTCCGTCCGACGAGTTCTTGAAGGACTATAAGAAGTACATTGGCGACGTCAAGTACGAGTACAAGCCCGCCATTGCGCACTATGTTGAGCCGACCGACACCTCCCCCGCGAAGAACGTTCCGATCCCGGTCATTGATACGGTGGCTCAGCGTACCGTCAGTCTCGAGGGCGCCTACAAGACCCTGGCTGCTTACCAGAGCGCGTATATTGCCGCGATGTACAACGGCGACCTGCAGTACCTCAAGGGTCTGGTCCACGGCGCTGACAGCGGTCTGGTCAACAACCTGAAGGCTATCGCTAAGCTCTACGCTGCGGGCGGTTGGACTAAGGACTACGAGAGCAAGCTGAGCATCCGTGACGATCTCGATGCGAAGGCTCTTGCCTCTTCCGATTTGGCTGTTGTGGCGTTCCCCTGCCGGGATGTTGTCAAGGAATACACCATCTACCAGAAGGGCACGGGTGAGCCTCAGAAGGCAAGCACCCTGGATGTCGTGATTTACGTGGTGTACGCCGAGGGCAAGTGGCGCGTGACCAGCCGCGAGTACTTTGTGTCGGAGTACAGCGACCGATTCCGCAAGGTCTTTGAGGGTCCCTCCGCATCTTCTTCTGCAGGCAAATCCAGCGGTGGCGGCTCCGGTAGCTCCGGTGGCTCTAGCTCCGGTAGCAGCAGCGATTTCAAGGTCTAGGCTCTGAGATTCTAAGCTCCAAGATTAGGATTTGAGCGCAGCGCCCCTGATGAAAGCGGGGCGGGTATCAACTGATACCCGCCCCGCTTTCGTATGTTTTTGTGCCGCGGCGTTCCGGCGCAGCAATATAACCCGGTACAGCAACAGCCCCGCTCCTTGGCAACTAGGAAAACCAAGGATGCGGGGCTGTGCAATACTATCTAGCGCACCGCCTCTAGGAGGTGGAACGCTCACGCAGACGCTCGTGAACCTCGCTCACAAAGCGGTTCTGATCATCGCGAGCATAATGCACGACCTCACCGATGACGGTAATAGCCGGCGCCTTAACCGATGCGCAATCCGCCTGAGCGTTCTCAAGGGTCGTGACAGTCACGCGCTCCTTCTCAGAGAAACCGTTCTCAATGGTTGCCAGCGGCGTGTCAGCCTCAATCCCACGAGAGAGCAGAGACGCCACCGTATCGGGCAGGGTACGAACGCCCATCAGCAGCACCACGGTGCCCTGGGCACGCAGGGTCGCCTCAACCGCCGACACTTCGGTCTCCGACAGGCCGGAGTGACCAGAAATGACGGTGAAAATCGAGGACACCTTACGCAGGGTCACCGGAATCGCCGCACGCGCAGGAACCGCAATGGCGCTGGTAATGCCGGGGATAACCTCAGCCTCCAGGCCTGCGGCGATGCACGCATCCAGCTCTTCAGCACCGCGACCGTACACGTACGGGTCGCCACCCTTCAAACGCACCACGGTCTTACCCGAAAGCGCGTAATCAATCATGAGCTGCTGAATGCGGGACTGCGGAACAGCGTGCTTACCGGGAACCTTGCCCACATCAACAATGAGGGCGTTCGGTGCGTACTCGCCGTACTCCTGCGGGGCGAGGTGATCCAGAAGGACCACGTCCGCCTCACTCAGGGCACGTGCCGCACGCAGGGTCAGCAGGTCAGCGGCACCGGGGCCGCCACCCACAATGTAGACCTTGCCGGGGTTCTCAGCAGGCTCGCCGGGCAGAAGAATGCCGCGTTCCGTCACGCTATCGTCCAGGGTGTGCCCGGGCGCCCCGCCCGCGAGGATTTCGTCAATAGTGGCGAACTCGCGGGGCGGGAACGGAGGAATCTTCGGGCACATACTACGCTGCCGGGACCGGGTTGAGGTCACTGGGCTTGCCCACGGGAATCTTGGCACCGGTCAGCAGGACGGTGTTGGACTCGCCAGCTTCTGCCGCCGCAATTTCCTCGGGGGTTGCGGGGCGAATCTGCTCGCGCTCCAGCACATACAGGTGCGAACCCTCGTCGCTGCCGTTGGGCTCGTTGATGAAGGCGCGGAAGCGGCGCAGACGGCGCTCGTCGCGCAGGGTTGCTGCCCACTCGTCCTCGTAGGAGTCAACGTGACGCTGCATGTCGCGCTCCAGGTCCTCGCACACGCCCAGGGAGTCCTCAATGAGGACGGACTGCAGGTGTGCCAGACCGTCGCCGTGCTCCTCATCCAGATCCTCGAGCCAGCGAGCGGTACGCTGCAGCTTGTCTGCGGTGCGGATGTAGTACATCAGGTAGCGGTCGATGTAGCGGATGATGTCCTCGCTGGAAGCGTCCTTGACGAAGAGGCGACCGTGAGCGGGGTTTGCACCACCGTTACCACCCAGGTACAGGTTCCAGCCGTTGGTGGTTGCGATCAGACCAACGTCCTTGCCCTGCGCCTCAGCACATTCACGGTTACAACCGGAAACGCCGAACTTGAACTTGTGCGGGGAACGCAGACCGCGGTAACGGTTCTCCAGCTGAATTGCCATACCGGTGGAGTCCTGAACACCGAAGCGGCACCAGGTCGAACCCATGCAGGACTTCACGTTACGCAGGGACTTACCGTATGCCTGACCGGACTCGAAGCCGGCATCCACCAGACGCTCCCAAATGTAGGGCAGCTGCTCCAGGCGAGCACCGAACATACCGATACGCTGCGCACCGGTAATCTTCACGTACAGGCCGAACTCTTCAGCAACCTCAGCGATGACACCCAGCTTCTTAGCGGGAATCTCACCTGCGGGAATACGCGGAACGACGGAGTAGGTACCGTTCTTCTGCATGTTCGCCAGTGCGCGGTCGTTGGTCTCCTGAATACCACCGCGGCCTGCGTCCAGGACGTAGGAGTTGCGGAAGGAGGAAAGAATCGATGCAACGGTCGGCTTACAGATAGCACAGCCGTCGCCACCGCGGCCGAAGCGTGCCAGCACGGAGTCGAAGTCGTCCAGGTTGGTCAGACGCACAGCCTCAGCCAGCTCCGCACGGGAGAAGTCGAAGTGCTCACACAGTGCCTTGGAGACGGTCAGACCCATCTTCTTCATCTGCTGTTCCAGAGTCTTCTGCAGCATCGGGACACAGGAACCACACTGGGTACCCGCGGTGGTGCAGGACTTCAGGGATGCAACATCGTGGTTGCCGTCAACGATAGCCTCGCGGACAGCACCGAAGCTGATGTTGTTGCAGGAACACAGGATTGCGTCGTCGGGCAGTTCGGTGTCGGGGATGCCGTCGCCGCCGCCAGCTGCGGTCAGGTAAACGTTCGGCTCAGCGGGCAGTTCACGGCCGAGCAGAGGCTTGAGGGAGTCGAAGGGAGCGGTGTCACCGACGAACACGCCACCGAGCAGGGTCTTTGCGTCGCCACTGGTCACGATCTTCTGGTACATGCCGCGTGCGGGGTCTGCGAACAGAACCTCGAGGCAGCCCTCGGTGGTGCCGCGGCGGTCACCGAAGCCGGCAACCTGAACGCCGGAGAACTTCAGCTTGGTTGCGATGTCGAACTCTTCAACCTGAGCTTCTTCGTTGTCGTTGAGCAGGTTAGCTGCCACAGCGTCAGCCATAGCGTTAGCCGGTGCGACCAGACCCCAGGTACGGCCCAGTACGCAGGCAACCTCACCGATAGCCCAAATGTGCTCGTCGGAGGAGTGGCATGCGTCGTTGACGAGAATACCGCCGCGCTCGCCCAGTGCCAGGTCGGCGTCGCGTGCCAGCTCGTCGTTGGGGCGAATACCGGCACCGAAGACCACCATGTCGGCGGGCAGGGTGCGGATTTCTGCATCCTCAGAGGGAGAATCTGCGATGGAGACGGAGACGACGTTGCCGTCAGCATCCTTGTTGATGCCGGAGATGTACACGCCGGTCTCAATCTCAATGCCGGTTGCCTTAATCTGGGCGTTCACGGCGTAACCGCCACCCTGGTCAACCTCAACGGAGAGCAGCCAGGGTGCCACATCCAGAATGGTGGGCTCTGCGCCCAGGTCCTTCAGACCCTCAGCTGCTTCGAGGCCGAGCAGACCGCCACCGACGACGATACCGCGGGGTGCGCGGCCGAGGGTGTCCTGCAGGCGCTTGACCTCGGAGACCATGTTCTTCACGTCGTCAATGGTGCGGAAGACGTGTGCGGCGTCCGAGTTAAGAATGGGGATGCGAACCGCGCGGGAACCGGTTGCGAAGACCAGCACGTCGTAGGGGTACTCGTTGCCCTCGGTGTCGGTGACGACGCGGCGGGTGCGGTCAAGCTTCTCTGCGCGGCAGTTGTTGACCAGGTTGATGTTCTCTGCATTCCACAGTTCGGGGTCACCGAGGGTCAGGTCCTTCTCGGTGTCCTTGAAAATCTTCTCGATAGCAACGCGGTCGTAGGGGATGTAGGGCTCATCGTTGAGGACGGTGATGGTGTCCGCTGCGCGACCGGCAGCTTCAGCGCCTTCGTGGTACGCGCGTACAAAACGCCACGCAGCGGGGCCTGCGCCGACAACGAGAATGTTGCGGGGGGTGTGCGACATGGATTTTCCTTCCTAGTTGTAATGCAGGTAGTTCATGGCACTTATCTACCCTCAGTGTGCGACTGGATCGTGCCCCGCATTGGAACTCCTAGTTTCCGTACCGTTGGGCTCGTACCTGATGCGTACCGAGTAGTTGGAGCGCCCGCTTCTTTAGAATGCATCTGAAAATTACGAAACATTTTTGTGTGGGATTATGTTGTTTTCTTCAGGCAGTCAAAAGGCGTTTTAAACTACGACTTTTATCGTACACTCTAGCGCGGGGTCGAAGTATCGAAAATCCGTATTTTTTGGGAAAATTTTCCAAAAAATCCGCGGAATACCGGGCTGGAATAGGGTATTCTTACCTTATCTAAACCTAATTTAGGTAAGGCTAATCTATAAAATTTGAGATCATCTTTTAGGGTAAAAATAACCTTTAGCACCCTCCGCGTGCCCCATTTCCAAATGTGGGTTTCATAAGGTAAACTCCAAACAAAGAACACACGAACCGCTATTGTGTCCTGCACCCCGCGCGGCGCAGACCACCACTTCGAAAGGAAACCCCCATGGCTGAGAACTGGGTACGCATCTGCGCTGAATCTGACCTCGAAGAAAACTGGGGCGAAGTCGCCCTGGTCGACGGCTACCAGTACGCCATCTACAAGACCAAGCACGGCATCTTCGCCGGCGACCACCTCGACCCGCACAGCCAGGCACTGGTCCTCGCACGCGGTATCGTCGGCGAGAAGAACGGCAACCCCACCATCACCTCCCCCCTCTACAAGGAGGTCTACGACCTGACCACCGGCGAGTGCGTCTCCGACCCCTCCTACTCCATCAAGGTCTACCCCGTAGAGGTCCGCGACGGCGACGTCTACCTCAAGACTGCCTAAGCACTCAGCTACTTCAGCTACATACAAAAAACCTCGGGAGAATCACCTCCCGAGGTTTTTTGTATGTGCTTTTAGAAGCCCCAAACTAAATTGGGCGAACAGCTAGGCGGCGTCCAGCTGGGCGATAGCCGCATCCATGCGGTCAATAAAGCACTCCGCCACCACGGCAGCAGAAGCACCACCCTGCGCGTTCACCAGCGGCGCGGCAACCTTCACCGGCACACCGGTCGACTCAGCATCACGGCGCATCTTACCGGAGAAGAAACCCTCCGCCAGCAGGTAGGTCGCGGCAAACTTAGGCTGATGTTCGGCAACAACCTCGTGGAACTTCGGATCAATCGCGGCAATAAAGCCGTGATGTACCGGAGCGTTCAGCTCGTCAGCCAGCAGCTCAGCGGCACGGCTCATGTCCGCACGACCATCAGCACGAGAAGAACCGGCAGCACCCTGAACCACAGGGCCGTCACCGGGAGTCCAACCAGCCTCTTCCAGGCGGGCACGGGTCAGTGCGGCAAGGCGCGCATCCGGGCCCAGAGACTCGCCAATACTAATACGCTCAATACCGCTATTGCGTGCGGCACGACGCAAATCCACCTGAGTGTGGAAGCCGGTCGACAGCAGAATCGGCACGATCACGCAGGGCTCATCATTGGGCAGAGAGGCTGCGGCATCATCAACGCTGGGAGATTCCACATCCACATATGCGGCGTGGACACGGTACTCCACACCGTCATTACGCTGGGCAAGCAGGAACTTGATCTGCTCACGAATCAGCGTGATAGCTTCACGACCGGCGACCGAGTCAGTGCCGTGCGAAGTTGCGATTACATTCAGAATAGTCATATTTCCATTGTATGAAAGGAACACCCCGCTCCCCCACTCATGAACACGAGTGGCGAAGCGGGGTGTTGCACGAAGGCTAAATTTTAGCTCTTGCGGCGGCGAGCCACGACCAGTGCGGTACCCGCAGCCAGGGTGATAGCACCAGCTGCTGCGGCGAACATAGCGCCGGATGCGCCGGTCTGTGCCAGCTTCGAGGAGGAGCTACCGGAGGTCGAGGAACCACCCGCGGAAGAACCACCGTTAGAGGAACCGCCATTGGAGCCGCTCACACCCAAGTTGTCGGAGGCACCGGAACCAGCATCAGAACCGCCGTTGGAGCCACCCTTGTGGCCGGCTGCGTTCTGGTCTGCAGTGCTGCTCTCAGAAGCGGAAGCGCTCGCGGATGCAGACTCGCTCGCGGAAGCACTCGCGGACGCGGATGCACTCGCAGATGCAGACTCGCTAGCCGATGCGGTCACCGAAGCGCTACTGGAGCTGCTTGCGGAGCTCGATGCACTCGCAGAAGCGCTCGAAGAAGCAGACGCGCTAGCGGACGCCGATGCAGACGCGCTCACCGAGGGGGTCACGGCGGGAATGCTCGGAACCGCGGTCGGGGAAGCGCTCACCGATGCGCTCGGAGTTGCAGAAGGTGCTACAGAAGGTGCCACGGATGCGGTCGGCAGAGACGGCGAGGTGGGCTCCTCCGAAGGCACTGCGGTGGGTTCTGCAGTCTTGGTGGGCTCAGCGGTTGCGGAAGGCTCCATAGTCGGCTCTGCAGAAGGTTCTGCGGTCACGCTAGGCTCTGCAGTTGCCGAGGGCTCGACGGTCGGCTCAGCAGTTGCAGAGGGAACCTCGGTCGGTGCCACGGTCGGTTCTGCAGTCTTGCTAGGCTCTGCAGTCGGTGCCACGGTGGGCGCGACAGTCGGCTCAGCAGACTTAGTGGGCTCTGCGGTCGGTGCCTCGGTCGGAGCAACAGTCGGCTCAGCAGTCGGTGCCACGGTCGGAGCTACGGTGGGAGCAACGGTCGGCTCAGCAGACTTAGTGGGCTCGGGTGCCGGGGTCTGTTCCGGTGCCGAGTTCGCTGCCAGGCGGTTCAGCCACAGCTGATCCTCGTAGGTGTTCGGGTTCTCGAAGCTGGTCGGGTAGATAATATCGCCGTTAGGCAGCTCGAGAGCGTTGTAGCCGCCGCTCTTGTCGGTCTTGCGCATCGAGGAGAGAACCACCTCGTTCACCTTGTTCAGGGTCTCGTCCATGAACACCAGGCGGGAGCCGGATGCGTCCACCACAACCACGTTGCCCGCACGGGTCAGGAACATGGTGGCAACCTCGGTCTTCTCGAAGCCCTCAAGAGTTGCGGACTCGCGGACCACGCTGAAAGTGCCGTTCTCGTACTTGAGGATCTGCACCTTACCGCCGTACCAGTTGTTCCAACGGTAAATGTAGCCCTTGGGGCTAACCAGGGTCGAGGGCAGGGCGGTGTCGTAGCCTGCGGGTGAAGAGTTCGGCACCAGGGACACGCCGTTGCTGCTCATGTGCAGCAGGTGACCCTTCTGAACCGCCTTTTCGCCGGCCGCATCGTAGATGGAAGTCGACGGCGCGTACACGAAGCTGCCGTCGGGCAGCGGTGCGAGGGTCACGGTGTTGTTGGAGAACGAGTCGCCGTAGTACTCGTCGAGCGAGTATGCGTTCACAACCTGCGGGTCGATAGAGTCGGGCTTCGGCAGAGCCTGCGAGGTTGCCTTGCCGGATGCATCAATGATGGTCAGCTTGCCGCCGCCCTGGCCGTCAATGCTGACGATGCCCCAGGTGTTGTTGGCGGGGTTGTAGCCGATTGCCTTGACGGTGGTGGTGCCGAGGTCTGCGTCGGAGTAGGTGCCGGAGGAGACGAGCTTACCTTCGGCGGTTACGGTGTACAGCTCGGGCTTGTTGGTCTCACTGTTGATGACGAGCATGCGGTTGCCGTCAGCATCCACCGCGAAAACGCCCTTGTTGGCCTTCAGGACGCCGGTGTCGGTCATCTTCAGGTTGGAGCTGGTCAGCACGGTGTAGGTAGTGTCGCCACCGAAGCTCGGGGGTGCCACGTGCACGATGTGGTTCTGACCCAGACGTGCGGTGTTCTGGGGCTGGTTCACGCCCGCGCCGGTGTTGTAGGACTCAGCGACGCTGTAGGCGCTCTTGGGGGTGTTAGCTGCGCTACCGTTGTAGGAGATGCTCAGCGGGTCGAGGCTCGCGCCTTCGTTGTAGAAGTCGGAGAAGGCGTGGTTACCATCGGCGGTCAGGTTCGCGGAGATGCCGCTGATGCTGACCACGCCGTCCTTCTCGCTCTGCTTAGCGGTGCCGGTGCTCAGGGTCGCCATCTTGACTTCCATGGGGCCCTCGAACTTGCCGGAGGCGTAGTTCTTGGTGCGCACGGTCATGTAGAGGGAGCCGGTGCCGTCAGCGAGGTTCAGTTCCACGCGGGGGTTGGAGAAGGTGAGGTTCAGGGCGCAACCGGTTTCGGGGTCCTGACCTTCGGCGCAGTGGCCGGTGAACCAGAGGCGGCCGGCAGCCTGCAGGGTGACCTGCTTACCGTCTTCAGAGACGGTGGTGGAGGTCGGGGTGAAGGTGAACTGCTTTGCAGCTGCGTCCCAGGCTGCGCCGTCGGTCATTTCGCGGGGCATACCGTTGTAGGACAGGAAGGAGGCGCGCACGCCCCATCCGAAGGATGCGCCGGTGCTTGCCTGGTCGCCAGCTACGACATTCTGTGCGGCAACATTCTGTGCGGCGATATTAATGTTCTCGGCGAGGACGGGTGCCAGGGGTAGGGCGACAGCGCCAGCGACGGCGAGGGCGCAGGCTCCCTTGGAGAGGCGGGTGCCAGATGTGAAAATCTTCATTGGTGTGTATCCATGCTATCGACATTGTTAGGACAGGCTTACTATATCGATAGAGTGAGAATTTCTCAAGATACATACCAAGTGAACCGTTTTATGACAAAGCACCTCACAGCACACTGACAGGGCAATACACCCACCCCACGCCAGCACACCTCAGCAGTCAACAGAGGCCGCTACTCCCCCGGCCCTACCGCCGCTAATCCTTCTTCGAGGTGTGCATACGCGACATGCCCAAGGCACCAAGAATCAGGCCACCGCCCAGGGTCACCAAAATCGGCAGAAGGGGCGAGCTCTTATCCATATTGCGGGTAATCTGCGCCTCCGACGCCTTCACACCATTCGGCGATCCGGGATCGGTACGCACCTGAGAGGAAGAACCGTTCAGAATCGCGGCACGGCGAGACTGAGCCGCCGAATCGGTACCCGAAGGTAGGTTAGAATCGGGGGTCGCGACCCGAACAGGCTGCGCCTCCTCAGTGCGGTACCCCAGAGCCGAGGAAGACTCGGTAGCGGAACCACCCGAGGGGCGCGGAATAGAAATCGTGGCGTCATTAGTACCCGGAGCCATGGCGGTATCAGCCTGAATACCGCGGGTCTTAGACTTAGAACCCGCAGCGGGTGCCTTCGCGCCGGATGCGTTCGCAGCATCAGCGGGAGCCGAAGAAGACGCGGAAGACTCCACAGCCGGGTTACCCTCGTCCTTAGAGGAAGAATTAGATGACGAGCCACCATTCTCGGCAGACGCCTGGGTCACCGTAAAACGCACCGTATTGAGCTGAAGGTTACCATCATCACCTGCGTCGAAAGCCGCCACCAGGTAGGTCCTACCAATCTGCAGGGACGCACCGGGCACGCCAATCACAGCCTCAAAAGCGCCCGCAGAAATGGATTCCGGGCCAACGTGCACAATGGCGAGCGCATCACCAACAGTGTTGCCGTTGGTGTCGATTTCCATGACAATCAGGTCGTAGCCCTTGTCATTCCGGGGGAAGTTCGTGGCGCGGACCGTGACGGGCTTCGTGTCATCCTGAGAGTCGCCCTGCGAATCCTGAATGGACAGGTGCGCCTTGCCATCGCGCTGGTTCATCGGATCGTACACGCTGTTGTCTTCGGAGATAACGTACTGCCCAGAATCATGGTTCTGCGGGTTATCTACGGTACGGCGAACCGTGTCATCGCTCGTACCGGTGGATGACGTAGCGGTGGGCGACGGCAGGTTCACCGCTTCGGGGGTCGGCTGAGCGGTCGCCTCGCCGGTTTCTGCTTCTTCACGCTCAATGTCGACCGGCGGTTCAGTAGGCTTTGCCTTACCGTTGCGCGGGTCAGCGGCCTCAACCAGGCGGTTGCCCTGCTCAGTCACAAAGAATTCGTAGGAGACACCGTGCGCGGTATCCTCCAGAACAATCACGTACACGACGTTAGAGTCCGTCGCCGGGCTCATCAGGAGGCGAAACTCCCCCTCCCTGGTCCCCTCAGTTAGGGCCGGGCTTTCCAGGACGGAGCCACCATACTCACCGGAAGGGGCGTAGAAGTTCACATCAACCAGAACACTGGAGGCCTCCAGATCTTCAGGGAAACCCGTCCAACGTAGAAGATAGCCGCCATCCTTGAGCTGCGCCTTCATGGTGATGGTGGAGGCGGCGCCCTGCGTCTCCTGGTTGTCTTCAGCCTGGTTCGTGTTCAAGGTCGCGGTTTTTTGCACGGCAGAGTGGGTCGTGACGGGTGCTTCCGTTGCGACAGAGGGTACAACAAGCCCGCACTGAAGCCCCGCAGCCAAAACGGTTGCGGTGACAATACGGTGCTTCGCTGAATAAATACTCATGCAATGCGTCTTTTCATGGTGGAAATGTGCTTGCTACTGCCCGTTCCTCATGTGCCGCGCGGACCCCCGAGTGCGCCATACACCCGGATTCGTCGTACCATACTCCGCTTCATATTTCAGGTGAAGAAGACCTGACAATAGCTCGCATCTATTTATCGGTTATTTCAACCCTATCACGAACCTTAAGGTTTATTCACGCGAGGGTAGAGTTTTTTTGAACACCCTGAACGCACGACTCGCCCCCGCGATCTGCACCAACAGATAGCGGGGGCGAGCATTCCTCATGAAACAACGAACATACTATGCGATGCCGTCAAAAAGCACGGATTAGGGGCGTTAGCCGCCGAGGACTCCCCTGCGGTGAGCCATCCACGCGGCACCAACCACCAGCGCCAAACCGGCGCCTCCAAGAGCCCAGAAAGCTACACCGTGCTGCGCGACCTCTTCACTAGCGGGAGACGCCGCCGAAGCTACAGCTTTCACGCCATCCTGACGATCAGCATTCGCGGTGGAGTGCACCTGAGTGGTATTCGAGTTCACCGTAGCGGAACGATTATTAGACTCCGAATGAACCACGGGGGTGAAACCCTTATTTCCGTTACCAGAAGCTGCCGACGCTGCCTTTTCTTCATCCGTCAAAGCATCCAGCTTCGCGGTAGCAGCGATAGATGCCGGATCAGAACCCGAACTGTACGCCGAAATCTGATTGGTGCGAGTCGGCTCAAAAGCCGAACGCGGACTCATCGTACGTGCCTGAGCCAAAGCCTGCAGAGCCTGACGCTGACGCTCAGCCTTCGCTTCCTTTGCCTTGGACATGGCGCTCACCGCATCCAGAGTGGAGCGGGGTGCGCTCGCGGCTGACTGACCCGAGCCCGACTGGGTGTCATCAGAACGAGTCGAGACGGCACTAGTAGCAGCCGAGGGGCTACCCTGAGTGGCGCCGGTCGCCTCAGCTGTATTGGCGCTGGGCGTAAGCGATGCGTTTGCATCCTGGCGGGGCGACTCATCCTTCGTCAAGGAGGTTGAGTTGCCGGTCGCCTCGCCACTGACCTTGAATCGCACCGAGACAACTTCTTCCGCATACTCAGTATCGTCCGCACGCACCAGGTAGGCGGTGTACACCGAGCCGGTCTTCAGCAGAGAGCCGGGCATGCCGATCTCTTCCTTGAAGGAACCATTCACGATACGGTCAGAGCTGATGTGGGTAATGGACAGCGCATCGCCCTTGTGGTTGCCGCTCATATCGGTCTCAACCACGATCAGGTCGTAGCCTGCTTCATTCGCGGGCAGGCGCTCAGCGCTAATGGTCACCGGCTTGGTAGCTTCATCAGAACGAACCTCCGCATACGCGACCTTCAGTGCCGAAGCGTTCAGGGTCTGAATATCGCGAGAAGAGGTCGATCCGCCGGGGATCTGCTCCAGCTTCTGCGTGTGGGTTTCGGAGTTCGGGTTTTCAGCAGACTCGGAAGGCGCCTCAGTCTTAACCTTATCCCTGCTACCCTTCTGATCTGCAGCCTGCTGGTTCTTCTGCTCCTCTTCACGGAGCTTTTCCATCGTCTTCAGCTCGTCAATGGTCGGCACCTGGTGGGCAGTTTCCTTCTTATTCACCATTACCTCGTCAGAGTCGTCCTCTACCGGGATAGTATGCGGAACGAGGGAACCCTCAGAAACCATGAATTCGCCATAGCCCTCGTCAGAGGTCGTCAGGTCCATGACGCTCATGGAGTAGTAGCCCTCCTGGGGCATCTGCGGCATCTCAAAGGTGACGAGCATCGAGCCGTCGTCCGCACGCTCAACCTGCATTGCGGAGGGCTCGTAGGTGTCAGACCCAAGCAACGTACCAGTGGCGTCGTAGTACTGCATTACCAGGTACACCTTAGAGGCATCGCCCACGTAGCCGCCCTCATAGAGGGGCGCGAGCTTAATGGTTGCCTGACCGTCCTTGATGGACTGAATCTGAATCTCAATGGTATCGACCTCAATTTCGAGGTCTTCGTAGGGGCAGCTTGAATTAAATTCGCTATTAACCAGAGCCGCCAGGCAATCATTCACGTTAATTGCTTCAGCCTCTACTGCGGAGGCGCCAGGAAGCACAAAAGCGCTTGCACCTAAAGCGGCTGCAAGCGAAAGAGCATGAATGCGTTTCGGAAGTCGAGTGATAGTCATGTGCGCCATTTCGATCGATGTAGGCGCAAAGCGTGGACTAGGGAAGGCTCACCACAAGCCGGTGTTTCTATCCAAGTATTTGCGCACCAGTACGTCGGTTACACCCTAGCCTAACACGGATATTGCACTTAATGTTGCATTGCATTCACGTGCTAAAACTTTATGTCGCAATAATTGCCGAAATAAAAGGGAATTAATTACTTTACTGAGATATATATAACGCAAAATTCGAATGTCAAAATATATTCCCCAGAGTGCACCAAAAAGAATTTTTACACCATCCCAAAGCGCACCAGACCACCGCGCAATCCAGACCACCGCGCAATAGAGTCAAACATCCGGGCACACAGAAGGCGCCCCACCAAACACGCACCCGACAGAGCGCCTCCCACTCAACAAACTCCCCTACAGAGAGCCACGCCTCATAGCGCTAAGCAACAAATAGCTGAACTACTCAGCATCCAACTCTTCAGCATCTTCAAGGCGACGACGATACACATTCACCGCCACAGCAGTACCCACGAAGGCAACCGAACCCAGCAGAGCAATACTCAACGGCAAAGTACCCTCCGGCAGCGGACCGTTATCCTGAGCACTCGCCTCCAGCTTCGAACCGGCAGAATCACCGCGCGACTTCGAGCTACGCGTATAGAAACTACCCGAACCTGCAGCACCCACATTCTCCTGAGGCGAAGCAACAGTCACCGTTTCAGACTCCGAAGACTGATAACCCAGCAGGTTCACCACAGTACGACCAGGCAGTAGCGTCGCATAACCAGACATAATCATCGTCGAAGGAACCACCGCAGTCTCAGCCACAGAACTACGAGCCTGCGCGGTAATCGCACGCGCCGACTGCTGCGCCTGCACAATATAGCCCAGAGCGCTATCCACCGACGGAATCTTAGCAACAGAATCAGTCACCAAATCCTGAGCATCCGCAGAGGCACCTGAAGAATCCACAGTGCTCACGCGACCCGAAGGGGCCGAAGGGCTCACACGCTGATTCGCATCAGAAATCATCGGGACCTGCCGGTGAACAACAGTATTCGTAGGCTTCGGAGCCGAATCAACCGGAACCGCACGCTGAATCATGCTCACACCAAATGTACTGGTCGCCATGAGCTGCAGCTCCTCAGTGGAGTTACCACCCACCACAACCACACGATAGCGCTTACCCGCATTCAAAGAGGTACCGGGAACCTTCAAATCAGCAGAGAAAGAAGCATCAGTCACCTGCTGAGGGCTCACATGCGTGGTCGCCAGCGGCGAACCCACGGCACCGCCGTCAGCAGGCATCTCAAAGACCATCACGTCATAACCCAGGCCACTCTCCGCAACGTTCCTAGCGCGCACGCTAATCGGCTGTAGCTCATCCGATCCGCGCAGCTCTGCGGTAGAAATTTCCAGGGTCGCCTCACGGGTCTCCGCGGGAGCCCGATCGGAGCGGGAGTGCACCAGCAGACGATCCTCGGTCACCTCAGCGGGTGCCGCATCATCGGTAGAAGAACTCGCCGAAGCAGACTCACTCGCGGACGCACTTACCGAGGCGCTAGCAGATGCACTCGCAGAAGGACGAGCCGAAACTTTCTGCGATGCAGAAGGTGCCGGGGCGACCGTCGGGCGCGGGCTATCCTTCGCGGCACTCGGGGATGCGCTGGGGCTCAGGGACACCTCGGGGGCAGGATTCGCCTCCACGCGGTTAGCACGGGGAACGCCAGGGGTGTCAGGGAAGAAAATGTTCTGGCGGCTCGCCAGAATCTCGTCAACGGTCGCACCCTGTTCGGGCATGAACTCAACCGAAATAGCATCCTTGGTGCTCAGGTTCTGCACCTCAACCATGTACGGCTGCTCAACGTTCAGACGCTGGTGAATACTGACCTCTAGCGCACCCTCATCGTTCAGAGAGGCAGTCATCTGGGAGGCAGGCACGGTCATCGCCGCCACGATACCATCGTCAACGGAAATAGCGACCAGGCGAACCCTCAGATTCTCCAAAGAGGTTACACCGGTCAACGACAGCAGGGTGTAGTCATTGCTCTGAGCAACCAGGTTCAGGGTAATGTCGTGGCTGACCACATCGGCGGCAACGGCGATGGGAAGTTCAGGCTTCGGAGTCTGCTGAGTCTGCGCGTGAGCGGCAGAGGCGAAGGTGGCGGGGGCCAGAGTTGCAGGCGCGACGGAGCCGCCCAAACCGAGGGCGGCAGACGCTACTAGCGCCGCGCCGCGAGCAGTTCGCTGCGTGGAAAACATGGTCACCTATTTTCGTGAGTGAGTGTGATGAATCGTCATGTGACTCCTGCGCCCAAAGGTCGGAAGTAGGCACAGAATAACGGTTCTCTGATATCGGTGACCGGAGGCGCTTCACAGCGACTCCTCACCTCGGATGAACGAGGTGGTAAAGAGTGATAGTACCGTCTATGACAGCACTCTAAATTATAGGTATAACCTTAGAAAAAGTTAAAGATGTAGGGACGCCCGAATCTTGCATTTCGGACGTCCCTACATCTATATGCGTATTTTGCCTAGTGGGGCAATAATTGACCCGTTTTATCGGCGAGAACTGAGCTGCATCTCACTACGGCGACGGCGGCTCAAACGCATACCGGCAAGCAGTGACAGCGATCCAGCGGCACTAATGACCAACATATTGGATGCGCCGGTAGCCGCCAACTGCTCGCGCTTCTGCTGGGCACCAGAGGCAACCTTCTGGGAGCCAGATGCCTGTGCTTCAACCTTCTGCGCTTCAACCTTCTGTGCAGGGACATTCTGCGTGGGGGCACCCTGAACACCAGCCGGAGCATCCTTCTTTTGCTCAGCACCGCTCTCCCCCGCCTTCTGCTCGGTAACAGAATCCTGATCAGCCGTAGGCTCAGTAGGCACCGAAGCATCGACCGCGGGAGCTTCGACAGCGGGCGCATCCTGCTCAGGGGTTGCGGGCGCGTTATCCACGCCATCGCGCTCGACAGTAAAGCCACCATTGACCATGCGCACAGTACCCTGCTCATCCTCCGCCACAGCGCTCACACGGTAGGTAGTGCCGGGCTTAAGTGCCGAGCCAGGAATCTGCACCTGGGCAGTGAAAGCACCGGAGGCATCAATCTCAGAGACATCAGCCGAAGCGATCATGCCGCCGGTTGCCACGCCGTATTCGTCGACAGCACTAACCATCAGGTGTACCGAGCTGACACCAGTGAAGCCCTCGCCACGCAGGGGCAGGGTCTTAGCTGAGTCGTTTTCAGGAACTACGGTTTCTTCTACGTGCAGGCGGGCGGTCATCACGGGGTTAGAGGTGTTGTTCTGTTCTTCAGTGGTGTCGTGGATGCGGTCAAAGACGGTATTGCGCGGCAGGCTGTAGTGGCGACGCGGGTCATCCTCGGGCAATACGTGGTCGAACTTCTCGGCGGGGCTCACGGCAACTACCTGCTCAGAATCAGCCTGGGCGTTCTGCTCGGGCTGCGCCTCCCCTGCAGACTGCTTCTTCTCGAACTGCGCCTGCTCCGCCATTGCACGCTCAGCGGTAGCAACCGGAGCGGAGCCATTCTGTGCATTCCAACCATTCATGAAGGGAACCTCAACTTCCTGGGCGGTGTAACCATTAGCGGCAGAGGGCGCAACCTCAACGCTCAGCATATAGCGCAGGTCTTCGTGAACAGCCTGCACTTCTTCCAGCCTGGATCCGGGCACTTCAATGCCGTCCAGGAGGGTGCCGTTCATAACGTCGGCGCGCGCGGGAGAGGCAGCGAGCAGGATGCGGTTACCCTGGCTATCCAGGGCGTAGGCGTAGGTCATGACTTCAAAAGCCTGTGCCTCACCCAGACCGGTGACCTTGTAGACGACAAGGTTCTTATCCTGCGGGATTTCCAGCTGCCCCGAAAGAATCTGAGCGTTAAGCGGCTCATCCTGGGTGTCGGCGGGCAGCACTTCCAGCGGTGCGGAGGAGTTGTAGGAGGGGTCCTCGGTTGCATAACCCTTACCGGGGTCGACCACGGCAGTTGCGACGACGTACTGCTGGTTGGGGTCGAGGGTACCTGCGGGCAGGGTCAACTGGGTGCTGAAGCGGCCACCATCCACATCGAGTTCAGGCACGAGGGTCATCGTCACTGCAGAGCCGCGACCCAGTGCGTAGAGGGGGTACTGGCGGTATTCGCTCACGTACACCGCCACACCGTAACGCTCAACGGCACCGCCGGTGAAGCCTTCACCGGTGACGGTAATGCTCTGGGAACGTGCCGGGTTAATGACGACGCCCTGCTCGACGTACACCTGCGGGGAGGTTTGGGTGGCAACGTTTTCGATGGGGGTTGCGTTTGTTGCGGAGGGGGGATTGTCGGGTTCTACCGCAGTCGATGAAGCAATTCCGCCAGTATTTTGCACCTGCACATCTGCGTGCGCAGCACCAACACCGGTAACGGACAGGACGGATGCAGCAATAGCGGCTGTTGCTCGGGTTTTTGAGTGAGCGGGTTCGGGCATGGAACACACCTTTTCTGTGAGTGTGAACGATACCCTCCGGAGGGTGCCACGGAGTGAAGATGGTTGGATACCTCTTCAGGAATGAACGCTATAACGCACGGACTAGTCATAACATTCCTGTAATGGTGGAAGTTACCGCGAAGGGAATCGCTCTATTTATCGGTAATTCCACACTAACAATACTTTTTAGATTATTGCTGTAAATACGCTTTACGTCCTGACTATTTTCTTGTGCAATAACCCACATGGAATATTTTTTACTCTCCGGAACAGTATCAAGAGCACTCAAATTGCATGGACTAGGCGAAATTTTTCAACTCTCCCTTGAGGTTCAGGGTTTTATTGCATACATATGCAGTTTTAATGGATTTGAGATAAAAATATTCTGCACATCCATGCATTTAATTTATTTCTTTTAAGTGAAAAAATTGCAGGTCACAGCGCTTTTCCCGCACATTGATTAAAAGCGTGCGTACCAATAACCACCCACAAAATAACCCAGCAAAATGATTCCGCCACCCCCACCCCAGCACCCTCAGTAATAAACTCCCTATGAATCGGTAATACGAACGACTCTCTTGCCACGCGTATGGCCAGCCTTCAAATCGCGGTAAGCTGCACGGACGTCCTCAATCGTGAACCCGTACACGCGATCCAGCCGAATTGATACCTTTCCCTCGGTAACCAGCTCGGCTAGAGCCTCAAAATCTCCGCACTCCGAGTGGCGGGGGCCGGTAAACTGTGCTCCCCGGATAATGACCTTGGGCGAAGGAACGAGAGTTCCAATGTCTTTACCCTTCAGACCCAGCGAGAATGCCAAGCTAACGTAGTCGCCACCATAGCAGTCCAGGAACTTCGTCACGCGGCCCTCAGCAGCCTTGAGCACACGCTCCCTAACACCCTCACCGTAGGCAACCGGAACAGCACCCAGTGACCTAACAAATTCGGCATTCGCAGCCCCCGCGATTCCGACGACCCGTGCGCCACGAGCCACCGCATACTGCACAGCGGTGGACCCAATTCCGCCCGAGGCTGCAGAAATGACCACAGTATCGCCCGCACCCACGCCAATATGGCGGAAGGCGCCTCCCACGGTCAAGGCCGCGACACCCATTGCAGCGGCATGGTCAAAATCAATGGAGGCGGGCTTAAGCGCAATATCACCGGTATTCACACAAATTTCCGTAGCTAGAGACCCCCTCTTGGTACCCAGACCGGGGGCACTAACAATGGTTCCGAAGACCTCGTCACCCACATGGTAACCCGATACGCCGGGCCCCACCTCGAGCACCGTGCCGGAGAAATCACGCCCTACTCCACGAGGGAACTGCGATTTCTTTGATTCAAACCAACGGCGGGGGTTCCTGATTTTCATGACGCGCGAGAGCATCCTGAGCTGCGGAGCGCCCTCAAAGATCTTATAGTCCACAGGGTTCAGGCCGACCGCATGCACCGCAATCTTTACCTGCCCCTCCCCCGGAATCTCCTCCGGTACACTCACGAACTTCAGATTCTCCACGGGCCCAAAGTGGTCGTACTGTACTGCCTGTACACTCATCGTTTCTCATTCCTCTCTCTTCCCAATTCGGGACTCCAAAACTCACAGACTCAGGAAACCCGCAACAAACAAATCTGCACCGGTTTGCCCGTCTCATGCGGTTATTACATTCCGCAAAATACCGCCTAAACGCCCTCGCGGTCTCCTAGGAATATTTTATTCCCAAAGAGACCGCGAGGGCGTTTCATAAGACTCTATACGAAAGGATAAACCTTAGAGGCTGCGGCGGCGCAGGAGCATCAGTGCGGCACCAGCAATCAGAGCTGCGGCGCCAACGCCTGCGATACCTGCAACACCCTCAGCACCGGTGTTAGCCAGCTGCGGCTTCGAGGAAGCCGAAGAAGAACCCTTGGTGCCGGAGACACCTACAGTGTGGCCCTTGGAGTTAGAGGAGGTAGCAGCGGATGCGTTACCAACCTTAGCCTTGGGTGCCTGAGAAGAAGGCATGCGGGTCTCGGTTACGACAACCGAACCATCTTCGCGCATCTCAGCGGTGAAGACGCTGGTGGTGCCGTCGCCGTTATCGCGAACGGTGGTGCCCTCATCGTCGGTAGCTGCCGGCAGGGTCGGTGCGGGGTTGTTCGCATCGCTCACGGTAGCGGTGGTGATTGCCACCTGGTGTACCGGACCGTTGGGATCGCTGGTTGCCACCATTGCGTATGCGTAACCGGGCTGCAGCAGTTCAGCAAGAACGCTGACCTTGACGCGGAAGGTGCCGTTCACGATTTCAGAAGCGGGAACGTCGTGGGTTGCCAGAGCATCACCGGTGATGTTGCCGTTTGCATCCAGGCGGAAGATAGCGATCTGCACACCGTTAGCGACGGACTCGTGGGTGAAGCCGGAGCCATTGAAGGTCAGAACGTTGTACTGGTCGTTCGGATTCAGGGATGCATCCTCGGTGGTGAGGGTTGCGTTCTCGGGTGCTGCGGGAGCCTCAGGAGCAGGGGTCTCGTCAGCCTTGGGGGTCTCAGCCTTGGGGGCTTCCGGAGCAGGAGTTTCTTCCTTGGGGGCCTCAGTCTTGGGAGCCTCGGGTGCCGGGGTCTCGTCAGCCTTCGGGGTCTCGGGTGCCGGGGTTACGGGAGCGGGAGTCTCGTCAGCCTTGGGGGTCTCAGCCTTGGGAGAGGTGGACTCAGTGACGCTGAAGGAGGAGAGAGCTACGAGCTTCTGATCGGGCTGACCCTGCGGGTTGCTGACAGCAACCAGAGCGTAGGATGCGCCTGCGGGCAGCTTGCTTGCCTCAACAGTGAAGGCGGTCTTGAAGGAGCCGTCCTGAATCTGGTCTGCAGACACGGAAACGGTTGCGATAGCATCGCCGGTGACCTGCTTGTTTGCATCCAGTGCGTAGATGCTGACCTGAACGCCGGGGCCAACCTTCTCGCCGTAGAAGCCGGTTGCAACAACACTCACGGTGTTGAACTGTGCATCACCAGGGAAGTGAGCGTTCTCAATAACGACGGAGGGGTCAGCCTGCTTCACCTCGGGAGCCGGGGTTGCCGGAGTGGTGGGCTCGGGGGTTGCCGGAGCAGTGGGGACAGGAGTCTCTGCCTTGGGGGTCTCGGTTGCGTCTGCCTTAGGAGCTTCAGCCTTGGGAGTTTCGGTTGCCTCAGCCTTAGGAGCCTCGGTTGCCTCAGCCTTAGGAGCCTCGGTTGCCTCAGCCTTGGGGGTTTCAGCCTTAGGAGCCTCAGCCTTGGGAGCTTCGGTTGCCTCAGCCTTAGGAGCCTGGGTTGCCTCAGCCTTAGGAGCTTCCGCCTTAGGAGCCTGAGTTGCCTCAGCCTTAGGTGCCTCAGCCTTGGGGGTCTCGGTTGCGTTGTTGCCAGGCAGGGAAGAAGTCTGAGCAGTTGCCTTCTGGTCGACAACCTGCTGCTGGTCAGCGGGTGCTTCTGCTGCAAAAGTTGCCGGGATTGCTGCCACGGAACCAGCGGTAAAAGCTGCCGCAGCTGCGATCTTGTAAACGCGACGGGTAGTCTTCGACATTTTTCCTCGATCTCTGATTATCGGTGTTGAGCCTACCGTGGTTCGCCCCCGTCTTTGAAGGTGCAGTAGGCCCACTACATGGGTGTGACTGCTAAAAGGCTAGCATTTGCCTCTGGAGGTTTAGCCCGCTTACCACCATCTTTGCCCAACTGTAACGAAATCGTTATAAAACCACCCCTTAAGTTGAGGCTTAATGCAGACCAATCCGGGAATTTTGCGCCCATCTACTGACATACGAGGACATATAACCCTATCTTTTGATTGCATTTGAAGAAAATATAGGGTGTTCCATAGGTGATTTCAGCTCGCCATTTTCACCTTAGTGAACCTTAAAGTCTCACGTACCACTTCACAGTTCCCTCAAGTTCTCCTTCATGCCTCTCCCCCGCCTCTCAACACCCCACGGGCACCTTCATGTATGCCTTCTCTACGCGCCGAGAACACAGAGAAACACCCCGCCCACATCCAAATAGGGATGCGGGCGGGGCTACCAAAGTCGATGCCTCACTGAGGCTCAAGCGTCACGGCGCGCCGCGAGCTTAGCTCTCCTTGCGAATCACCTTGAACTGGCTCGGCTGCGCCACCGGGCGAATAGTAATACGGTCAAGGTTCACGTGGTGCGGGACGTTCAGCGCAAAGGTCACGGTCTGCGCCACGTCCTCTGCGGTCAGCGGCTTCTCAACACCCGCGTAGACGCGTTCGGCGGCTTCCTTGGAACCCAGACGGTTCAGGGAGAACTCCTCGGTGTGCACCATGCCCGGGCAAATCTCAATCACGCGAACGTTATATTCCGCTTCTTCCAGGCGGAGCGCCTCCGTCAGGCCGCGAGCGCCGAACTTCGCGGCGTTGTACCCGGCACCGCCCTCGTAACCGTGCTCGGCCGCAGTGGAGGTCAGGTTCAGGATCGTGCCGTGACCATTCAGGCGCAACGCCTCCGCGAAGGCACGCACCATGTGCAGAATACCGAGAACATTCATCTGGTACATCTTCAAATAATCGGTAGGCTTGCCGTCGGCAACCTTATCCACGCCAATAGCACCACCGGCAATATTGACCAGGGCGTCAACGGTTCCCTGCTCACCCAGGATCTGCTCGGCGGCAAAAGCAACGGCGGTCTCGTTGGTTACGTCGCAGGTGACCGGATGCGCCCCGGTCTCCTGCTGCAGGGTGTAAAGACGGTCGGTGCGGCGAGCCAGAGCGTACACCGTCCACCCGGTGGCAACCAGCTGATGCACGGTAGCTCGACCAATTCCGCTGGACGCGCCGGTCACCACGGCAACTTTGCCGACGCCGGTCGTGGGAAGAAAAGGAGATGCAGGAATGTGGGTGTTCTCAGTCATACTTTAATCCTAGTAGAGTGATGCCCGCGGGTGCTCTGTTCGAGCAGACTCGCGGGCATATATTTTGAAATTTTCGATAGTGAGATAGGTACCCGCCGCCGTTCAGAACAAACGATACAGACACCATCACCCGTGCTACTTGCGGCGGCGCGGCAGACCCCAGCGGCTCCTGCCGCCGTCACGGAATCCGAGGCGGTGCTCAAAGTACACGGGCGAGCTACTACCGGTCTTCACGGTGTCCGGGGGAACCGTACCCTCGCGTGCAGACATGAGATAGAGAATCGCGGCACCGGGCATGAACGCAATCAGAGGCAGTACGAAACGCATACGCGCCTCACCGTAACCGCTACGCACCGTCAAATGCCAGACGCACAACGCAACCAGCACCAGGTGCAGTATCAGCAGAACGGTTTCAGACGTGCCCAAACCAAAAATACTCAGAGAACTCATTGGCAACTCCTCAAAGGTCGTGTATCTTCAGTCTACGCCGCGCCCGCTCTGCTGAGAAGGATTCGTGGGCATTGATACTGCAGATTTTCGCGCATACACTGCAGGTAATCAGGGGCAGCAATATTAGGGGGTCTCTCCCCCATTACCGTTTCCACCGAGTTTGTCACTGAATCGCCAATTACTCCTCATATAGGGAGCCTCCACATGACAGCAACACCGCACCAGCACATCACCGACCTTAAAGAGCAGCGCCGCACCCTCCAGCAGCGGGCGCGCAGCATCCGTGCCACCACCGGACTCCCCTACAGTTCCGAAGTTCACCTACTGCTCGGGCAGAGCTACCTCGACCCCGCCAGCTGGCAGGATCTCACCGCCTCCGGCGGGGTACGCGCCGCAGTGCGCAGGGCACAATTTGTGAGCCGGTACCGGCACCTCCTGGCGCGCCTAGAAGCCGCCATCGAGCGGTACGAACAGCACGGTGCGGCGCAGAATTCCCCTGGAGCTGAGAGAATGCCGTGAATATGAGAAAATAGCCGTTATGGCTGAAAACATTTTGGGCTCAGACTCGCCCGTACAGATTAACGTTCCCGACCGCCCCGCCCTCGAAGGCCTCGAAGAGAAGCTCTCGCAGCGCTGGGCCGACGAGAAGACCTACGCATTCGACGAGAACACCACTCGCGAACAGGTCTACTCCATTGACACCCCGCCGCCGACCGCATCCGGCTCCCTGCACGTGGGTCACATGTTCTCCTACACCCAGACCGACGTCATTGCACGCTACCAGCGCATGACCGGCAAGAACGTGTTCTACCCCCTCGGCTGGGATGACAACGGCCTGCCCACCGAACGCCGCGTTCAGAACTACTACGGCGTTCTCTGCGACCCCTCCGTGGCAGACAACGACTCCTTCCGTGACCTGATCACCTGGAAGGCAGACGGCACCCCCAAGCCCGACCGCAGCCAGGCAAAGTGGCCGCGTATCTCCCGCAACAACTTCATTGAACTCTGTGAAGAGCTCGCGGTTGAAGACGAGAAGGTCTTCGAAAACCTCTTCACCACCCTGGGTCTGTCCGTTGACTGGTCGCGCACCTACCGCACCATCGACGCGCACTCCCGCAAGGTCTCCCAGCTCGCCTTCCTGAAGGACCTGGAAGCAGGCAACGCCTACATGGCTGAAGCACCGACCATGTGGGACGTCACTTTCCGCACCGCAGTGGCACAGGCTGAGCTGGAAGACAAGGAACGCCCCGGCGCGTACCACCGCATCAGCTTCCACCGCCCCAACGGCGAGAAGGTCTGGATTGAGACCACCCGCCCCGAGCTGTTGCCCTCCTGTGTGGCTCTCGTGGCGCACCCGGACGACGAGCGTTACAAGCCGCTGTTCGGCACCACCGTCACCTCCCCGCTGTTCGGCGTTGAGGTCGAAATTAAGGCGCACCCGCTGGCACAGCCCGACAAGGGTGCCGGTATCGCCATGATCTGTACCTTCGGTGACACCACCGACGTCACCTGGTGGCGTGAACTGCAGCTGGACACCCGCGCCCTCATCGGTCGCGACGGCCGTTTCTCCCGCGAAACCCCCGAGTGGATCACCTCCGCTGAGGGCCGCGAGCGCTACGAGCGTATGGCTGGCACCACCGTCTTCACCGCACAGAAGACCGTCGTGGAAATGCTGGTTGAGGCTGGCGAAATGGACGGCGACCCCAAGCCGATTACCCACCCCGTGAAGTTCTACGAGAAGGGTGACAAGCCCCTCGAAATCGTTGCTTCCCGTCAGTGGTACATCCGCAACGGTGGCCGTGACGCTGCACGCCGCGAGAAGCTCATCGAGCGCGGCCGTGAGATGAACTGGTACCCCTCCTTCATGCGTAGCCGCTACGAGAACTGGGTTGAGGGTCTGAATGGCGACTGGCTGATTTCTCGCCAGCGCTTCTTCGGCGTTCCCTTCCCCGTCTGGTACCCGCTGGACGCTGAGGGCGAGCCGGACTACGAGAACCCGATTCTGCCCACCGAAGAGATGTTGCCGGTTGACCCCGCATCTCAGGCTGCTCCCGGTTACACCGAGGATCAGCGTGGCGTAGCGGGCGGCTTCATCGCTGACCCGGACGTTCTGGACACCTGGGCTACCTCCTCCCTGACCCCGCAGATTGCGACCGGTTGGGGTGTGAACCCGGACCTGCACGCGAAGACCTTCCCCATGGATCTGCGCCCGCAGGGTCACGACATTATCCGTACCTGGCTGTTCTCCACCGCTGTTCGCGCGGAGACCCTGGCGTCCTCCGTGCCGTGGTACAACACCGCGCTCTCCGGCTGGATTCTCGACCCGGACCGCAAGAAGATGTCCAAGTCCAAGGGCAATGTTGTGGTCCCGAACGAGGTTCTGGAGAAGTACGGTTCGGACGCTGTGCGCTACTGGGCTGCTTCCGCTCGCCTGGGTGCTGACACCGCCTACGACGAAGGCCAGATGAAGATTGGTCGCCGCCTGGCGATCAAGCTGCTGAACGCATCCAAGTTCGTGCTGAACCTGGGCGCTACCGAGAAGTCTGTCATTACTTCTCAGGCTCAGGGCCGCGTGCTCATCAACGCCCTGGACCGCTCCCTGCTGGCTCGCCTGGCGTACCTGATTGAAGAGGCAACCGCAGCGTTTGAGAAGTACGAGTACGCTCGTGCCCTGCAGATTTGCGAGAGCTTCTTCTGGTCCTTCACCGACGACTTCGTTGAGCTGATTAAGGACCGTGCGTACGGTGCTCGCGGCGAAGAGGAGCAGGCTTCTGTTCTTGCCGCACTGGCAACCACCCTGGATGCTCTGCTGCGTCTGTTCGCTCCCTTCCTGCCGTTCGTGACCGAAGAGATTTGGTCCTGGTGGCGTGCAGGTAGCGTACACCGCGCCGAGTGGCCGCAGGCACTGCCCATCCTGGAGGGCACCCTGCTGGCTGAGTACTCCGCACAGAACCCGACTGCTGGCATTTCTGCTCAGTGGGTCCTGGCGGACGCTGACCCGGCTCAGATTGAGTCGCTCAAGCAGATCCTGCCGGATGTTGCTGAGGCTCTGGGTGGTCTGCGTAAGGCTAAGAGCGACGCGAAGGTCAAGCAGCGCACCGAGGTTGAGTCCGCTACTATTGCGGCTCCTCAGGCTCAGCTGGATCGCATTGCCGCTGGCATGGCTGACCTGAAGGCTGCCGGTAACGCTCGTGAGCTGTCCCTGGTGGCAGCTGAGGGCGAGCTGGAGGTTCGCGACGTTGTACTCGTTGTGGAAGAAGCAGCTGAGTAATCGAATCTAACGTTCATTGCTTAGTGACATAACACCGAGTTGGTGTTGAGGACGGGGCGGTACCGATTGACGGTACCGCCCCGTTTTCTGTGTCTGCGGTTCGTTGGTTTCTGCAGGCAAGGTACCCGGAGAGCGTGATGCTCGACTGCGGGCGGTGCTTTGTATGGCGCTTTTACGACTCTGACTAGAGGCTTTACACATTCGGTACCCGCGGGTGCCCGTACCCATCCCTAGCACCTTCACAACCTCCTCCCCCAATAATGTGGGTTTTAGTCTGCTGTTCTGTAGGGATTATGTGGGATTTTCAATCCCTTTTTCTGTTCATCAATGTGCAAAGAGCATAATCAACCTTATGAGATTGACTGTCACTTTATGTATGATTGTTGATGCGAGGGTTTTACCATCGGGAACAACCCTCTATTCAACTTCAGCAACAGACAAATCACCGGTACGAGCAAGACATACCCCGACCAACCGCACGACAATAAACCACCCGTCAGGCGCAGCGATGCGTCCTGACTCTGACCCGCGCCAAAGTAGGCGCACCCCATATCCTCATGAATTCATACTCATCCTCTTCCGGATTACCGAACAAACCCCAGGCGAGGCAGAGCTCAACCCCGAGCTCACCGCCAGGAGCGCAAGCAAACATTTCCCCCGATCAACTTCAGCACTACCACGCAAGCCTGAACGAATACATCAGCCAGGCACGCGAACACGCCCGGGCACTACGTGACAGCTACACCAACGAAGTGTACGACCTGTGGCATCAGCACATTTCCACCAGCGCCGCCACCGATGAGGCGAGCATCGCCTCCGGTTCGTTGACCGCTCAGCAACTTGAGGAACTGACCCGCAAGTGGGTGCGCCTCATGCGTGAAAGCCGCGATATGCTGCACCACGAAAGCTCCATTGCCGCCGCACGTGCTGCGGTTGAGGCTAAGCCCCTCCCCGAGTAGGGTCACCCTTTATTTCTTTCGCGCGGCAACGCCAGCACTTTCGCGTTGGTACCGCGTTTTTCCGCGGCGGGGCTATCGAGCCAAGCGATTAAGCCCTGCCCGGAACGCATACTTCACACAACCTGCCCCTTGCTATAGTTATGGATATTCAAAGACCCTAACTATGTTGCAGAAAGGGCGGGAATGTCCCACCAAAAACGCGTCCTGCGGCCTATACGTAGCGATGTCGCTCCCCCAGTTACCTCACCACCGGTCTACCGTGGTGATATTGACGCGCGCGGCACGGCGCAAGACCTCGTCCCGCGCAGCTTGTGGGTCGATTTCTGGGACACTCTCTTCTTCATTTTCGCCGGCGTCGCCGCCCTCGTGCTGACCTTCATGATTCTGGCGAATACGGTCGGCCACTCTTTTTGGGGCGTGCCCATCGCCTTTATCTTCTGGGCGGTCACCGCGTACCTGACGCTACCGCGTTTTCATGCCATCATGACCCGCATCTACGTGCCCGACTACTTTATTGGGCGCACCCGCACCCCGGACGGTCTGCTCGGCGACCCGGTCAATATCGGTCTGATTGGTACCGAGGAGCAGATTCACCAGGTCATGCAGGACGCTGGCTGGACCCGTGCTGACGACGTCACCCTCGTCTCCTCCTGGAAGATTATTCTTTCCACCATCACCCGCCGTTCCTACGCGGAGGCGCCGGTCTCCCCGCTGAAAATCTTCGGCAAGACGCAGGCTTTCGCCTACCAGAAGGAAGTGGACGGCAACCCCGAGAAACGCCACCACGTACGCTTCTGGAAGACTCCGGACGGCTGGCTGTTGCCGGGTGGTCACCAGGTGGATTGGTTGGCGGCGGGCACGTACGACTCCGGCGTGGGTTTCAGCTTCTTCACCCTGCAGGTCACGCACCGCATCGATGCTGAAACCGACTTTGAGCGCGACTACATTGTGGAGTCCATCCAGTACGCTCACCCGGAAACTCACGTTGAGATTCTGCACGATTTTTCCTCCGGTTACCACGCCCGTAACGGCGGCGGTGACGCGATCCGCACGGACGGCGCGCTCCCGGTCATCGTGCTGAACAATGAGGGTCTGGAGCCGCAGGAGCAGGAAGAAATTCACCTCTCCAGCGCGCACGACCTGGCGTACCGTATGCCGCTGAGCCTGCTGATCGGTTCGGGTATGCTCATCGCCGTGACCCTCGCAGACATTATCAACAGCATCATTCTGGCGCTCAACCGCCCGGCAATGCGCGCCAAGCTACTGGAGGAAGGCTCCGGCAACGATCTTGAGTTGCTGAACCTCTTCGACCAGGTGGATAGCGACGTACTGCTGACCATTACCGGTACGGTGCTGGTTGGTTTCGTGGCGATTTATTCGGCGGTGCACCTGTTCCTGCTGTGGAGCACGCTACGCGGCTCCTCGAAGGCCCGCCGTCTGGCTCTGCTGTTGACTGCGTTGAACTTCGCAGCGATTACCGGCGGTGTGCTGTGGGGCCACCAGTCCCTGCCGCTGTCCACGATTTTCTTCCAGCTGGGTGTTGCGGTGTTTGCGATGCTGGCGTTCACCTCGGATGCGGCGGTCCAGTACACGGCAACCCGCACCTTCCACATGCGCGATACGAAGATCGTGCAGCGCGCAACGCACCCGAAGGTTCTCGAGCACAGGGCACAGCGCAAGGCTCAGAAAGCCCAGAAAGCGCAGAAGACGCACAATGCGCAGAAGGCACGCAAAGCTACCTCTGCAAGCAACGCTCACCGCGCGTAGATTGCACGTTTCAGCGCAACATAGTGAATAGAAAAGTACCGCCCGGTCAGTACATGATCGGGCGGTACTTTTTTGCTCTGCAGCCGCAGACTCTACCGGGCCTGCGCGCATTGCAGGAATCTCAGCACATTGCAGGCTTCTTAGGCTTCACCCTTTTCGCCGTGGAAAATCGGGCCCACGTTACGGGGGCGCTTGAGCTCAAAGAAGCCGGGGTAGGAAGCCAGCGCCAGGGCGCCGTCGAAGAGCTTACCAGCCTCTTCACCGGCGGGGCTCGGGGAGATGACCGGGCCGAAGAAAGCGGTGCCGTTAATGGAAATCAGCGGAACACCCACATCGGTGCCGCCCACGGTCTCCAGTGCCAGATCCAGGGAGGCGCGCATCTGCTCATCGTACTGGTCGGTGAAGGCGACATCCACCAGCTCTGCGGGCAGGTTGACCTCTTCCAGCGCCTTGACGATTGCGTCGCGGTAGGAATCAGCCTTGTTGTCGTTGTGGTGAATCTGCTCGCCCAGAGCGTCGTAGAGGGGCTTGATGACCTCGTTGCCGTGCAGCTCGCGCACAGCGGTAATGAGGCGGGCCGGCGCCCAGGACTTGTTCATCGCTGCCTGGTAGCTGGCGGGCAGGTCGCGGCCCTGGTTGTGCATGGACAGGGAGAAGGGACGCCAGGTCACCTCAACATTACGGACCTTCTGCACCTCGCCAATCCAGCGGGAGGTAATCCAGCACCAGGGGCAGATCGGGTCGAACCAGAAATCAATCTGTGCGGGTGCGTTCTCAGTCATGAGTGTTCCTCTCTCATACGGTTGCGCCAGCCGCTTCTATGAGCCGGCGCTTATTCTTCGGTACACGCTCATCAGGACATGCCAGCGAGAGCAGTACCTGCTAGTGAGCCGTCACCCCGTATAACCGGGGCGACGGCTTCTTTATTCCCTAGCCTGTTCGGCTGGAAGTATTCGGTTATGCCGCCTGACGGTCCGCGGCCTTCAGGGAGGCGGTCTTCGCCTCCCCCTTCACGGTGCGGGTGGTCTCGGTTTCGGGGTCGGGCGCCTGCAGTACGTAGCGGGGTTCCGTGCCGTTGAGCACGGTGTCCTCACCAATCACGATGGACACCACGTCGGTGCGGTCCGGGATGTCGAACATAATCGGCTGCAGAATCTGCTCCATCATAGAGCGCAGGCCGCGGGCACCGGTACCGCGCTCGGCGGCAAGGCGGGCAATAGCCGCGATCGCAGCGTCATCGATGACCAGGTCCACGCCGTCCAGGGCGAAGAGGTGACGGTACTGCTTGAGCAGCGCGTTCTTCGGTTCGGTCAGCACGCGAGCCAGCTCTTCTTCGTTGAGCTCACTCAGGGTCGAGATGACCGGCAGGCGGCCAATCAGCTCGGGGATAATGCCGTAGTGCGCCAGGTCCTCGGGCATGATCTGGTCCAGCGGGTTCTTCACGGAGCCACCCAGTTCAGCGCCGAAACCGATGCCGCCGGCACCCACGCGGGCTGCGATGCGGTCATCAATATTGTCGAAGGCTCCAGCCACGATGAAGAGAATGTTCGAGGTATCAATCTCAATGTTCGCGTGCGCCGGGTGCTTGCGGCCGCCCTCCGGGGGTACGGTCGCCACGGTACCCTCAATAATCTTCAGCAGCGCCTGCTGCACGCCCTCACCGGACACGTCACGGGTGATGGAGAGGTTCTCGCCACCCTTACGGGCAATCTTGTCGATCTCGTCAATGTAGATGATGCCGCGCTGAGCCTTGGCAATATCGCCGTCAGCGGCGTTGATGAGGCGCAGCAGAATGTTCTCCACGTCGTCACCCACGTAGCCCGCCTCGGTGAGGGTGGTTGCGTCGACCAGGGCGAAGGGCACATCCAGCTTCTTCGCCAGGGTTGCCGCCAGGTAGGTTTTACCGCAACCGGTCGGTCCGAGCATCAGAATATTTGACTTGCCCAGCTCCACCTGCTCCCCCGCGGTCGCCGAAAGAATGCGGGAGGTCAACACCGGGTTATCAATATCGTGGATGCGCTTGTAGTGGTTGTACACCGCCACCGCAAGGGTGCGCTTCGCCGCGTCCTGACCGATCACGTAGTCGTTGAGGTAGCTGTAAATTTCGCGCGGAGTAGCCAGCTGAGATGCAGTCGCCGCCGCAGGGGATTTCACCTTCAGACGCTCTTCAGCGAGGATCTCTTCGCACAGCTCCACGCATTCGTCGCAGATGGAAACATTCGGGCCGAGCACAATCTTGAAAACCTGCGCGCGAGTCTTCTTGCAGAAGGAGCATCGCATGCTGGCGTTGGGCTGTTCGGGAGGCACAATGATGTCTGTGGCCACGAAGATTCCCTTTCGATCGGCGTGGTGAAATCGGTGCAGAAGGGTCAGTGACCTGATGTCTGCGGTGATTTCTCAGGAGGGGCACCGGCGGGTGGTGGGCGCCCTAGTTTGAGTGAGAAAACGGTATGAAATACTCGAATTTTCTCCTTTTCTAAGGCTACCGGAGTTCACCCCGGAACCAAGAATTACGCACCGCAAATGAACGGACTTACCGGGCATATGACAAAGCGCGTCTTTTATGACGGCGGCAGGAACTTCCACACCCCGATATGACGGTGATTCACAAGGGTAAAGTGCAGGTCAGAGTCACCTACTGAAGCACCACACGGAGACCCACCAAATACACCCACGGTGCACAAAAAGAAGCGGCACCGCACCGCGCACCAGCCCGAAGGCTCGCACACGGGGCAATGCCGCCCCTCCCCCGAAAAATACTCGGGGATATTCCTCAAAACTAAAGTTTAGGTGTGGGAAATAGCGGTGTTGGTCGCAGGCTTACGCAACTTACGAGACTCCAGCACCTTATCGACCAGGCCGTACTCCAGAGCAGCAGCCGCAGTCAGAATGTTGTCACGCTCAATGGAGCGGTCAACTTCCTCGTAGGTCTTGCCCGAGTGCAGCGCCAGGGTCTGTGCAGTCCACTCACGCATACGCATAACCTCGTTCGCGTGAATCTCAATGTCAGATGCCTGACCGCCCTGCTGGCCGCTCAGAGCGGGCTGGTGAATCAGCACGCGAGCGTTCGGCAGTGCCAGACGCTTGCCGGGGGTACCGGCAGCCAGCAGAACCGCCGCAGCGGATGCCGCCTGACCCAGGCACACGGTCTGGATCTCGGGGCGGATGAACTGCATGGTGTCGTAGATAGCGGTCATTGCGGTGAAGGAGCCGCCGGGCGAGTTGATGTACAGGGTGATGTCACGCTCGGGGTCCTGTGCCTCCAGCACCAGCAGCTGAGCCATGATGTCGTCAGCGGATGCGTCGTCCACCTGGGTGCCCAGGAAGATGATGCGGTCCTCGAACAGCTTTGCGTACGGGTCCTGACGCTTGTAACCGTAGGGGGTGCGCTCCTCGAAGCTGGGGAGCACGTAGCGGTTGCTCGGCATAGCCGGCGCCGAGGTGGTGATATCGTTCGGCAGGTAGTTCATGTGCATCTCCCTTATGCGTTCTTCGATTCGGGCAGCTTACCGGCGGTGGTCGCAATGTGGTCGAAGAAGCCGTACTCCAGGCCCTCTTCCGCGTTGAACCAGTTGTCGCGGTCGTTATCCTTCAGGATGGTCTCGAGGCTCTTGCCGGTGCGCTCAGCGGTGATCTCTGCCAGGCGCTTCTTCATGTCCAGAATCAGCTCAGCCTGGGTGCGGATATCCGATGCGGTACCGCCAATACCGCCGAGGGGCTGGTGCATGAGGATGCGGGCGTTCGGGGTTGCGTAGCGCTTGCCGATGGTGCCTGCGGTGAGCAGGAACTGACCCATGGATGCTGCCATACCGGTCACCACGGTCACCACGTCGTTCGGGATGAGCTGCATGGTGTCGTAGATAGCCATGCCGGCGGTGACGGAGCCGCCGGGAGAGTTGATGTACAGGTAGATGTCTGCCTCGGGGTCTTCAGCCGAGAGCAGCAGCATCTGGGAGCAGATGAGGTTGGCGTTGGAGTCGCGCACCTCGGAGCCGAGCCAGATAATGCGCTCCTTCAGGAGGCTGTTGTAGACGTAATCTTCCTGGGCACCAACGATGGGGGTTGCCATAGACGGCGCGGGCGCCACGCCGGCTGCCTGGGAGGCGCCGATGGGCAGAGGCATGTAGCTGGACATTCTTCCTCTTCTTCTCTAATGGGTCTTCGCTGCATCTTTGCGCGATTTACGCGCCGGAGCGCACGCGAAAAGTTTCGTTGCTACTACCTTACCGATAGTTGCTCTCCCCCGCTTCCCTTCGGGTTGTTCGTTCGCCAGGGGGTGAAGCAGAGGCGAAAACCTCGGTACGGAATAACTTGAGGGCGGAATAGTTTGGGGTGAAAAGAGCCTCAGCGGGCACCCAACCGGTAATTCGGTGGATGCCCGCTGAGGCTACACGTTTCAAGCAATCAGCTCACGCCCTCTAGCGGGGTGGCTTTTGCAGACCGTGGCAGGGATTTAGGCAGCTGCCTCTTCGCCCTCGCCCAGGTACTTGGACAGGTCAACAACGTTGCCCTTGGTGTCCTTGACCACTGCGGTCTTCAGCACTGCTGCCAGAGCCTTGGAGCGGCGAACCTCGCCGACCAGTGCGCCAGCCTGGCCGGAGCCGTCCAGCATCTGTGCGAACTGGTTGGGGTCCATGCCGTACTGGGAGCTCATGGTGATGATGTAGTTAATCATCTCAGCCTGGTCAACGGTCACTTCTTCCTTGTCCGCAACAGCGTCGAGAACCATCTCGTTCTTGAATGCGGTCTCGGTGTTCTCACGAACCTCGGCGCGGTGCTCCTCGGTGTCGTGGCCTGCTTCAGCGTTGGGGTTGTTGAAGTGCTGCTCGAGCTGATCCTCGATAACCTTCTCGGGGACGGGGATCTCGACGAGCTCAACGAGCTTTGCGAGGACCTTGTCGCGTGCCTGGGTGCCCTGCTCGGCAACCTTAGCTTCTGCAACCTGCTTCTTGATGTCTTCCTTCAGCTCGTCGATGGTGTCGAACTCGGAAGCCAGCTGTGCGAACTCGTCGTCAGCTGCGGGCAGCTCGCGCTCCTTGACTGCGGAGAGCTTGACCTTGATGACTGCCTGCTCGCCTGCGTGCTCGCCACCGGAGAGCTTGGTCTCGAAGGTTGCGTCCTCGCCAACGGACAGGCCGGTCAGAGCCTCGTCGATGCCGTCGAGCATGGTGCCGGAACCAATCTGGTAGGACAGGTCGTTTGCTGCGTCTACCTGCTCGCCGTCGATTTCTGCGGCGATGTCGATGGTCACGAAGTCCTTGTCAGCTGCGGGGCGCTCAACGGTCTTCAGGGTGCCGAAGCGCTCACGCAGAGCGTCCAGTGCCTGAACCTCGTCCTCAGCGGTGACCTCTACCTCGTCAACCTCAACCTCGAGGCCCTCGTAGTTGGGCAGCTCGATTTCGGGGCGGACGGTGACGGTGATGGTCAGCTTGAGGTCTGCCTCACGGTTCTCAGTGGAGGGCTGGGACTGAACGTCCAGCTCGGGCTGTGCCAGGGGGGAGAGTTCGTTCTCGCCCAGTGCCTGTGCGTAGTAGTCGTTCAGAGCGTCGTTCAGGGATGCCTCGACGATGTAGTCGAAGCCCGCACGCTGCTCGATGAGCTGCTTGGGCAGCTTACCCTTGCGGAAGCCGGGAACGCTGATCTGACCCGAGAGGTTCTTGTAGGTGCGGTCCAGGTAGGGCTTGAATTCTGCGAAGGGAACCTCGACCTCAATCTTTGCGAGGGTCGGGTTGAGCTTCTCGACGGCGGTCTTCACGTCCGTGATCTCCTCATATAGTTTCGGTGCGGCACGAATCGTGTGTACCGCGGTTGCTTAGTGGAAAGAGCGCCACGACCTTGTAGCATCGCGGCAACCGTTTCACGTCGGGGCGACAGGATTCGAACCTGCGATCTCCTGCTCCCAAAGCAGGCGCGTTAGCCAAGCTACGCCACGCCCCGTGAAACCGACCGTGTTGCGCACTTGCGTGTTTAACACAGTCAGTGCCCTAGTTTACCTGTTTTCCCGCTAAATGCCCAACACAGCGGCTCGTGCGCGGTTTATTTCCACTGAGCGCGTACTCCCCTATCTCCCTTGGTTTTGTGGGGTGTTTTGTGTGGATGCGCGGTGAGGGGATAACGAGCTGGAGCGTGCGGATTCCGAGCGCGCGAGGAAACAAATCCGCATGCGGAAGGGATTCCCGTCATCCCGGAACGCAAAAGGCCCCGGCGCTTGCGCCGGAGCCTTCGAGTGGAGGGGATGACGGGAATCGAACCCGCGTAATCAGTTTGGAAGACTGAGGCTTTACCATTAAGCTACATCCCCGGAATGGAACTTGACTATAGTAGCGAGGTTCCATCTGGGCTGTCAAATATACGGGTGGTTTTTAGACCTGTTTTTAGACCTGGCAGCCGGGGCACCAGTAGAGTTTGCGGCCTGCGATTTCCTCCATGCGGATGGTGGTTCCGCAGCGGCGGCAGGGCTCGCCGTGGTGCATGTACACGTAGTTGGCGTGGTCGGGCCAGGCTTCGGTTTCGGGCACGCCGAGGCGGTCTTCCGGTTCGGTGGTGATGATGCGACCCACGCGCACGCCAATGACCAGCAGGTGCTTATTGTCCTCCCAGAGCCGCTCCAGCTCCTCGTCGCTGAGGCTCTTGCCGGGGCGTAGCGGGTCAATTTCCTGGCGGTACAGCGACTCGGCACGGAAGATATTGCCCACGCCGGAGATTGCCGCCTGGTCCATCAGAATCACGCCAATCGGGCGGGAGCTCTTGCGTGCCGCGCGGTAGAACTGTTCGGGGTCGGCATCCGGGTTGAGCGGGTCGGGGCCGAGCTTGGAGCGGACGGTGCGCACCTCCTCCGGCGTGAGGGTGCGGCAGATAGTCGGGCCCACCAGGTCCGCCCAGCCGTGCTCCGAAACAATACGGCAACGCACCGTACTCTTCGGTTCGGGAGGACCGGCGTAGGGTTCCCCCTCCCCCGCCGCGTATTCTTTTTCGCCGATCTTGCGGGGTGCACCAATGCTCGAAGCACCCGTGAACGTCTCGTCCCCGCCGAAGCTCCAGTTACCGTAAATACCCAGGTGCACGTTCAGGGTCAGGTCGTTTTCGAAGGTCACGAACAGGTGCTTGCCGTGCGCGTACGCCCCGGTGATGGTGTGCCCGTCCAGCAGGGCGGCACCCTCAGCGTAACGGCCCTGCGGGGAGGAAACCTGCACGCGCTCGCCGGTGAAGACGTCACTGATTTGGCGGGCGATACGGTGGATGGAGTGGCCTTCGGGCACGGGTTCTCCTCGAAAACTTGTCGGCTAGAAATAGTGCGGATTATATGGGGCGCAGAGACGACTGAGGCGCATAGCCTGCACTATGCGCCTCAGATTTTAGAGCTTAGGCAGCGTCAATCTGCTTGCCGGCAATATCGCCGGTCTGCTCGTACTCAGCCAGCTGACCGATACGGCGTGCGTGACGCTCCTCGTTGGTCCAGGGGGTAGCCAGGAAGACCTTAATGATTTCCAGTGCTTCTTCCTTGCTGTGCTGGCGGCCGCCCACAGCTACGACCTGTGCGTTGTTGTGCTCGCGAGCCAGTGCCGCAGTGTCGTGGTTCCATGCCAGAGCCGCGCGGATACCATCAACCTTGTTCGCAGCCATCTGCTCGCCGTTGCCGCTACCGCCCAGCACAATACCCAGGGAGTCCAGGCCAGCCTCGCGGTCACGCTTCACGCCAAGGGCTGCGTTAATGCAGAACGAGGGGTAGTCGTCCAGCGGGTCGTAGTCGGCGGGGCCGTGGTCAATCATTTCGTAGCCCGCAGCGGTGAGGGACTCGATCAGGTAGTGGCTCAGTTCGAGGCCAGCGTGGTCGGTTGCGATGTGTACGCGCATGGTGCTCTCCTGGTGTGGTGTTGCGTGCGGCTCGGGGCGGCAAAGCCGGGCCGAGGCACGCCTCGCATCCTCAGTTGGGATGTTTTCCCCCGGTTCGGTTCGGGGTTTCTCTTAGTCTGTACCTACTAACTGTAGCGAATTCACGCGGGTTCGGGTAATGGGGAGCCCCGCCCGCCCCGCCCGCATACGGTAAACTGTGGGATATGGCACTTTGCGGTGTCCCGATGCGTAGCGCCCGCGAGAAAACACCACCCGCAGCGCTCAGACGCAACCCCGGCAAGCCCCGACAGCATTGAGCGAGTCCAACGGCGCGGCGGATGCGCACGCCCGGGCACCGCGTCGGCGTGTCAGGACGGCACGCCGCGCCACCGTCCGCCGTGTCACTTCTATGGAGAGGGAATCCAATGCCCGGCCTAAACCTAACCCGCGATGAGGCGATTGAGCGCGCATCCATTATCAAGCGCGTTCACTCTTACCATATCTTCCTCGACCTGCGCACCGATCAGGATGTCTTCACCTCGAACGTTGAAATCCGCTTCGACGCTCAGGAAGGTGCCTCGACCTTTATCGATGCCATCACCTCCTCGGTCAAGTCTATTAACCTCAATGGCGAAGAGCTCAGCACCGACCTGGCTGACGGCGAGCGCATCCAGCTGCCGAACCTGGCCGCCGAGAACGTTCTGAAGATCGAAGCCGAGATGTTCTACACCAACACCGGTGAGGGTCTGCACCGCTTCGTGGACCCCGCCGACGGCGAGATTTACCTGTACTCCCAGTTTGAGGTGCCGGACTCCCGCCGCGTGTTCCCCGTCTTCGAGCAGCCCGATCTGAAGGCCACCTTCGAGTTTGAGGTGCGCGTGCCCTCGCACTGGGTGGTTGTGTCGAACCAGCCCGAGGTGAAGGTTGAGCCGAAGGACTGCGGTTGCGGCCGCGCCAACACCTGGTACTTCAAGCCGACCCCGCGCATGTCCTCGTACATCACCGCGATTGTCGCTGGCCCCTACGAGAAGATCACGAGCGAGCTGACTAACTCCGAGGGTCGCGTGATTCCGCTGGGCGTGTACGCTCGTAAGTCCCTCATGCCGTTTGTGGATGCTGAGGACATGTTTGAGCTGACCCGTCAGGGCTTCGAGTTCTACGAGGAGCAGTTCAAGACCCCGTACCCGTTCGAGAAGTACGATCAGCTGTTCGTGCCCGAGTTCAACGCCGGTGCGATGGAGAACGCTGGCTGCGTGACCTACCTGGAGACTTACGTCTTCCGCTCCAAGGTTGCGGAGGCTCTGCGTGAGCGCCGCGCTATCACCGTTCTGCACGAGCTGGCTCACATGTGGTTCGGTGACCTGGTCACCATGAAGTGGTGGAACGACCTGTGGCTGAACGAGTCCTTCGCTGAGTTCATGTCGACTCTGGCTGCTGCGGAGAACACCCGCTACGCGAAGGAGGCGTGGGCTACCTTCGCCGCGTCGGAGAAGACCTGGGCGTACCGTCAGGATCAGCTGTCTTCGACTCACCCGATTGTGGCTGAGATTCGTGACCTTGCCGATGTTCAGGTGAACTTCGACGGCATTACGTACGCGAAGGGCGCTTCGGTGCTGCGTCAGATGGTGGCGTGGGTTGGCCAGGAGAACTTCATGGCCGCTCTGAAGGTGTACTTCGACAAGCACAGCTGGGGCAACACCGTTCTGGACGACCTGCTGGTTGAGCTGGAGCGCACCTCCGGCCGTGACGTGCGTGCGTGGAGCGCTAAGTGGCTTGAGACCGCTGGTGTTAACACTCTCGCCGTTGAGATTGAGAACGACGAGGCGGGCAACATCTCTTCGCTGGGTATTCGCCAGTCCTACGCTGAGGGCTTCGAGACTCTGCGCCCGCACCGTGCGGTAATTGGTTTCTACAACCTGGTGGACGGTAAGCTGACCCGCACCGACCGCATCGAGCTGGATATTGACGGCGAGCTGACCGTGGTTGAGGAGGCTATCGGCAAGAAGCGCCCCGACCTGCTGCTGCTGAACGATGAGGACCTGGCGTACGCCAAGATTCGCCTGGACGAGCGTTCCATCGAGACCGCTATCAAGCACCTGGGCGACATTGATTCGTCCGTGGCTCGCGGCGTGGTCTGGGGTTCGCTCTGGGATACCGTGCGTGACGCTCAGATGCCGGCACGTAAGTACGTTGACCTGGTGCTGAACAACATCGGTAAGGAGACCAACTCCACCGCTCTGCGCACCCAGATCAACAACCTGTCCGCTACTCTGCACTCCTTCGTGGCTCCTGAAGCTCGCGAGGAGACCCGCCACCGTGCCGCTGACCGTCTGTGGGAGCTGGCATGCGTTGCAGAGCCCGACTCGGATGCTCAGCTGCAGCTGCTGCAGGCGTTCATCAACCAGACCCGCACCGAGGAGCAGTACGACAACGTGCAGCGCCTCTTCGAGGGTGAGCTGACCCTTGAGGGACTGGACATTGACGCTGACCTGCGTTGGAACCTGGTGTGCCGCCTGGCTACCGGTGGCCGTTTCTCCGCCGAGCAGATTGCTGCGGAGCTGGAGAACGACAACACCGCAAACGGTCAGCAGTACGCCGCTCAGGCATACGCGTCGATTCCGACCGCGGAGGCTAAGGCTGAGTACTGGAACAAGATCATGGTGACCGGCGAGCTGTCGAACATGATTCAGCGTTACGCTATTTCCGGTTTCAAGTCCGGCAAGCCCGAGCTGATTGCCCAGTACGATGAGCCGTACTTCGAGCAGATTGAGGGTATTTGGCGTTCGCGTTCGCACGAGATTTCCATGCAGATTATTGGTGTCATGTACCCGAGCGTGCCGACCGCTGAGCTGCTGGAGCGTACCGAGGCGTACCTGGCTTCTCTGCCTGAGGATGCTGCGGCTCTGTACCGTCAGATTGCGGAGGCACGCGACGGCGTGGCTCGTGCGCTGAAGGTTCAGGCGGCTGACATCTAACAATGCTTGTGAGCTGAGGCGGGTTCATTGCCTGCTCTCATAAGTTTTTATTCGTCCCCTTCTACCCCGATTCGGGGTGGGAGGGGACGTTTCTATATGGGGGGTATGCCGGTTCTATTTTGAGTTGTGCCCCAAGTTGCGCACCGAGTCTAATTCTTGTCACTGCGGTGCATATTTTTTGTTATTTTCATTTGAATATCCCTCAAAAGCTCTCTACTTGGGGTTGCGCCTATCGTATACTGTTGTGCATGCCTTCTATCAAGTCTCCTATCGCGAAAGTTTCTCTGACCGGCACAATCCTTGCTGTGGTTGCCGCCGGTTCCTTTGGCGTGTACTCCGCAGGAGGCTTCATCGCGCCCGGTGGCACCGCCGCTACCGCTGCTGCGGGCGCCGAGCCTACCCAGTCGGCGCAGGAAAGCCCCAGCGAGTCCCCCTCCCCCGAGCCGACTCCGGAACCGACCACCCCGGCGCAGAAGATGGAACGCACCGCGCAGAACGCCTTCGGCAAGGAGGGTGCGCAGGCAACCGGTGAGATTCAGGCGCCGTTCCCCACCTCCGCTGATGCCGCCGACATGCTGGTTCAGCAGTTCAAGGGTGGCGTGGTCATGTACACCCCCAAGTACGGTCCGGTTGCGGTGGAATCCGGCGTCTACGAGCACTGGTGGAAGCAGCGTGGGTACAGCGACTTTGCCGGTTGGGAGGGTCTGCCGGTGAGCTGGCGATCCAAGAAGGGCGTTCTGTACACCAAGTTTGAGAAGGCTGAACTCTACTGGGATAAGGCGAACGGTCTGCCGCGTAACACCAATGTTCTTGGCGCTAAGGATGCCCTGGTGATTGGTGACTCGCAGGTGACCGCAACCTCCTGGGTTGGTTTGGGTCTGAAGCAGGCAGGTTTCGTCCCGTACCTGTTCCGTTGCGGCGGCATCGGTTTTGTGACTGCCCGCGAGGGTGTGTGCCCCTCCTACTATCAGGGTGTGATGGGTGGCCGTTGGGCTCTGCCGAGCGGTAACCCCGGCGTGATTTACCTGGACGCCTCCGGCAATGACATTTACATTCACGAGGATGAGACGAAGGCGCGCGAGCACGTGAACGCTCACCAGACTCAGGTCATTGAGCAGCTGCGACGTATGTACCCGTCGTCGAAGATTGTGTTCGGTGGTGTGGTGTCTATGGATGAGGCGTCTGCACCGGATAAGCAGGTGGCGCATAAGCGTCACGTGGCAAACGAGGTGGCAAGGCAGGGTGCCCGCGAGACCGGCGTGCTGTTCATGGACACCTCGGGCTGGCAGAGCCTCTACCTGGCTGAGGGTGACATGGCTGATGGCGTGCATCTGAAGGAGAAGGCGCACCATAAGCTGGCGGGCCCCTTTGCGACTCGTCTGCGTGAACTGCTCGGCACCGCGTAAACTAACTGTGTAATCAGCCGAGTACATCAGCTTCGATCAACGCATATAGCATTAGAATGAGGCGCCGGGAGGATTGAATCCTTCCGGCGCCTCATTCGTTTGAGTGGGTTACCCACCGCAGCTCTCAAGTTAGTGTGCGGGTTTTATGCCGCGACGTTTGCCTGGCGTTCCTTCGCCTCGGCCTTCTGGTGTGCGAGCACGCCCTCCGCAAGGCGACGCTTCTGACGCTCACGAGCGGCTTCCTTCTCACGCTGCTCGGCAGCCCAGGCGACCGGGTCAATGTCAATCGACTCGTAGTGCCATTCGCCAATGTAGTCGCGAATCGGGGCGACCCAGGTGACGGGAATGCCGCGGCGCAGGTACACCTCGTGGTCGGTGTCTTCAAAAGCGTGGATAATGCGGTTGCCGTCAGCAATCAGGGACTCAATGACGGAGTCCTTCCATGCGGGGCTGTTGGAGCCGTCGTTGCCGGGCTTAGCGAACACGTGCTTGGGTTCCAGACCTGCGCGGGCGATGAACTGGTTCAATTCCTTCATGTAGGTGCCATCGCGGCCGGTAATTACTACGACCTCTGCGCCGGTTTCTGCCGCGATTTCGCGAACACGGTCGGCAACTTCAATATTGACCGTGGCGTTGCGGATGGCCTTGAAGAATCGGCGGTTGCTTGCGAAGAAACCGGTCAGGTACTTGTCCATCTGATCTCGGTTGCTGGCAAGGGTACCGTCAATGTCGACTGCAATCAGATCCATATAGGTCTCACTTTCGATCCGTACGGGAAGAATGCGCCTGGTGAGGGCGCGGCGGAAGAGTTCCCGTGCGGTGTGGCTGGTAATCGGTGTGTCAAAGACGCCCCGGTGAAAGGGCGTAGTTTTTCTAGAATACCCTATTTTCGTAAAGTAATGCCTTATCGAAAGTCATTATTACAAATCCCCCGATGATGTCATGAGACGCAAAAATAGCTGGCGGCGCAGGTCAGAACCCGTACCGCCAGCTGAGAAAGATCTAGCAAAGCCTAGAGAGGGGGGGTTAGAGTAGCGAACCGGAACCGCGGCGCACCAGCACCATACCGGCGGGCGCCACAATGCGCAGCCACTCCTCCGAACCTACATGCGCCGCAAACAGCGGCAGATCGCCCGTGAAGCCTTCCGGAATGAAACCAAACACGCGCAGGGCGAATGCCGCGCCGGTCGGTACTAGCACGGTATCGAACTCAGGTAGGTATTCCAGCACCATATCGGAGGACCAAATACGCGAGCGCACCGTGGAAAGCACAGCAGCGCCGGGGTTCTCGGGCAGGGCGCGTTCTACCGCCTCCAGGCCTTCTGCGGTGGCGCGGTGGAACTCTTCAACCGGGACGGTGCCGACCTCGTACCAGCCGCTGAGCGGGGCGGACTTACCCGCCCAGCTGGCGTTGACGGTCACCGGCGACATGAACAGCACCAGCTGCGGGTTCTCTTCGTTGCTCTGTTCTTCTGCCTGCTTCTGCAGACGCGCCAGGCGGTCCAGCAGCGCCTGCGCCTGTACGGTCATGTCCAGGGTCGAGTCAGCCAGCAGGTGCAGGGCACGCAGACCCATAATGACCGGGGTGTCCGAGGAGGCGTCCTCCGGCTCCAGGGAACAGGCGAATACCGCCACCACGTGGCCGCGCGCGGTCAGGCGGATAGCGGCGTCCGGGTTCACCGCCAGGGCGCGAGAAATGTAGGTGGCAAGGTCCTTCACCACTGCGGCACCCTGCGCGCCGCCGGGCAGAATCAGGAAGGGTTCCTCCACGCCTTCGTGGGGGTTGTACTTGAGCTCGATGGGTGCGGGCGCGTTGTTCTGGTCGGGAGCGTTCTCCTGCACGGGGGTATTGTCAGGGGTGGTTTCAGACGGCGTAGTCATTTCTGCTCCTTTTCGGCGTTGGCCTGCTCGGTGGCAAGTTGGTGGGTGATATATGCGATGGTGTGTTAGGCAGACGTTCCAGATCGATAATCCGGTGTCATTGTTCCTAGTCAATGTTCCTTGTCAATACTCCAAGTCAACCTGTCGTGGTTGTCTCAGAGTATGCTCTCCCACTCTACGCCAGAAACCGGTTCATTGAAAACGTGCGAGAATAAAACCATGACCAAGCCCACTGTGACCCAAAACCTCATGCGGATGCTGGACCTCTCCCCCGTGGAGGCGGCGCCCGCCTCCTTCGGTAGTGATGAAGTGTCTACCGGCGTGACGCTCACCCGTGAACAGCCGCGTACTTTCGGTGGTCAGGTTCTTGCCCAGTCGATTATTGCCGCCGACCGCACGGTGGAGGGCAAGGACATCCACTCGATTCACGCCTACTTTCTGCGCCCCGGCGATATTGAGCGTGAACTGTTCTTCGCCACTCAGCGCCTGAATGATAGCCGTTCCTTCTCGACCCGCCGCGTGCAGGTGTTCCAGGATGAGGCGCCCATGTTCTCGGCGATTATGTCTTTCCAGTCCGATAGCCGCGGCCCGGAGCACACCGCAGTGACCATGCCGGAGGTGCCGGACCCCGAATCATTGCCGATGGTCAGCGACTACCTGGGTGAGCTGCCGCATCCGATTGCGCAGGCGGTGGCGTGGGAGCGCCCGATTGATATGCGCCACGTGGACGCACCCCTGTACACTCAGCCGGATTCTTCCTCGACTGAGCCGCGTGCCTGCGTGTGGTTCAAGACCTTTGACCGCCTGGTGCATGCTGATGGTTCTGAGGCCTCGGAGGCGGAGCACCGCGCCGCTATCGCCTATGCTTCGGATTATCTGCCGTTGGAGCCGGCTCTGCGCCGTCACGGCAAGTTTTGGCTGGAGCCGGGCCTCAAGAGCGCCTCGCTGGATCACGCGATGTGGTTCCACCGTTCGGCGCGTGCCGACGAGTGGCTGCTGTACGTGCTGGATTCCCCGAGCGCGCAGGGCGGCAGGATGCTCGCGCAGGGTTCGATTTTCAATCGTTCCGGTGAGCTGGTGGCGACCGTGGCGCAGGAAATGATGTTCCGCCTGCCCGAATACAGATAAAGCAGAGTACCGCTAAGCCGCAGGTACACCCTCTAAAGCTTCGGCGCAGCGACAGCTCAAAACGTTAGAGCATGCAGAAAGACCGTGTGAGGTGGTTGTCTCACACGGTCTTTCTTATGTTCTAGTGTACGGTCTAGAAGCCGTTTGGAAGCTCTTATTTGGCTTCGACGTCAATCACACCGTCCGGGGAAATGTGCACGGTGCGCTTGGTGCGGCGGGAAACGAAGAAGTCACCCACAAACACCAGACCAGCCAGCAGGAGCACCAGGGCAATCAGCCACACTGCCACCGCACCGAAGAACATCGGGAACAGCAGCACGAGCAAACCCAGGATTAGGGTACCGATAGCAGAGAACTGCAGGTGTCGGCCAGCACTATAGCTGAGGTATTTCAACCCCTGAGCGATCATCAGACGAATCAGCGCCCAGGAAATCAGCCACACACCCACAATGGTCGGAATGTACGTCGCCTGCGCGCCCGCAGACGCGGTCAGCAGAATCAGACCAACGACCACGGTCAGGATGCCGTTGACCAGGTCCCAGCCGGTACGCGCCGGCTTCAGCACACCGAAGTAGCGGACCACTTCAAATACGCCACCGAGCAGCACCGCGATGGAGAACACGAAACCCAGAACAGCCAGCGGGGTGGCGGGGTTGGCGAACATGTAGACTGCCGCAGCGACCAGCAGCAGACCGGTAACCAAGGACATCCAGTTATATTTTGAAAGCATGACATCCAATCCTTCGTATTACATGCATGAGATATACGTGCCCATTAAACCACATCTGTGAACCGCACCATAATCCGCTCGATACCAGAGAACAGACTATTTCTACCGGTGAACACACGCCGCCGCTCGCCAGCGAATACGGAATACAGCGCCTACGGCGTCCAGCGGGCACAGCAAAGCCCCGCCTCCCCACGCTTCAACAGCATGAGGAGGCGGGGCTCACCACCAAACCCTATCGGGTCAGCTTGCGGTGCACCACGCGGTGCGGCTTAGCAGCCTCAGGGCCGAGGCGCTCAATCTTGTTCTTCTCGTAGGACTCGAAGTTACCCTCGAACCAGTACCACTGATCCGGGTTCTCATCGGTGCCCTCCCACGCCAGGATGTGGGTTGCCACGCGGTCCAGGAACCAACGGTCGTGAGAGACGACCACTGCACAGCCGGGGAATTCCAGCAGCGCATTTTCCAGGGATGCGAGGGTCTCAACGTCCAGGTCGTTAGTGGGCTCATCGAGCAGCAGCAGGTTACCGCCCTGTTTGAGGGTCAGCGCCAGGTTCAGACGGTTACGCTCACCACCGGAGAGCACACCCGCCTTCTTCTGCTGGTCCGGGCCTTTGAAGCCGAACGCGGAAACGTACGCACGCGAAGGCATTTCAACGTTGCCGACCTGGATGTAGTCCAGACCGTCAGAGACGACCTCCCAGAGGCTCTTCTCCGGGTCGATGTTCGCGCGGTTCTGGTCAACGTAGGAGATCTTCACGGTCTCGCCGACCTTCAGCTCGCCGCCGTCGAGGGGCTCCAGGCCAACGATGGTCTTGAACAGGGTGGACTTACCCACACCGTTAGGACCAATCACACCCACAATGCCGTTACGGGGCAGGGAGAAGGACAGACCGTTAATCAGGGAACGGCCGTCGAAGCCCTTCTGCAGGTTCTCAGCCTCAATAACGACGTTACCCAGGCGGGGTCCCGGAGGAATCTGAATCTCTTCGAAGTCGAGCTTGCGGGTCTTCTCAGCCTCCGCAGCCATCTCCTCGTAGCGTGCCAGACGAGCCTTCGACTTAGCCTGGCGGCCCTTAGCGTTGGAGCGGACCCAGTCCAGTTCCTCGCTCAGGCGCTTAGCGAGCTTAGCGTCCTTCTTGCCCTGAACTTCGAGGCGGGCGCGCTTCTTCTCCAGGTAGGTGGAGTAGTTACCCTCGTAGGGGTACAGGTTACCGCGGTCAACCTCGGCGATCCATTCTGCCACGTGGTCGAGGAAGTAACGGTCGTGGGTAATCGCGATGACGGCACCTTCGTAGGACTGCAGGTGCTGCTCCAGCCAGAGCACGGACTCTGCGTCCAGGTGGTTAGTGGGCTCGTCGAGCAGCAGCAGGTCGGGCTTCTGCAGCAGCAGCTTGCACAGTGCCACGCGGCGGCGCTCACCACCGGAGAGGTGGGTGACGGGCATGTCAGCGGGCGGGCAGCGCAGCGCCTCCATTGCCTGCTCCAGCTGGGAGTCGAGGTCCCATGCGTTGGCGGCGTCGATAGCCTCCTGCAGCTGGCCCATTTCTTCCATGAGGGCGTCGAAGTCAGCGTCGGGCTCAGCCATGAGGGCGGAGATTTCGTTGAAGCGGTCAAGCTTGGACTTGATTTCGCCCACGCCCTCTTCAACGTTACCCAGAACGGTCTTCTCTTCGTTCAGCGGCGGCTCCTGCATGAGGATACCCACGGTGTAACCGGGGGTCAGGCGTGCCTCACCGTTGGAGGGCTGGTCGAGGCCAGCCATGATCTTCAGGATGGTCGACTTACCCGCACCATTCGGACCAACCATACCGATCTTGGCGCCGGGGAAGAACGACATCGTCACGTCGTTAAGGATGACCTTGTCGCCCACAGTCTTGCGGGCCTTGATCATCTGATAAATAAATTCAGCCATAGTTACCTATTTTAGCGTGGATTTGCCGGGCAGTACGAGAGTTTTAGGTTGCGTGCTAGGCGGGGTACCACGCGGGTACTAGACTCGAAGCTATGAGCACAAACCCCTCCCCCAAAGTTCTGCGGCCCGAGGACCTGGAGCAGACCCTGCACCGCCTCGCGCTCGCCATGCCTCTGGCAACCTCCGACCAGCCGTTCGGGCCCGAGCACACGGTGTACCGCATCGGCGGCAAGATGTTCGCCATGTACACGGAGGGTATCGGCTACCCCATTGTGAACCTGAAGACCGACCCGGAAGAGTCGGAGGTGCTGCGGCGCATCTACCCGAGCATTATTCCGGCATGGCACATGAATAAGCGGCACTGGATCTCTGTGGGAGCCGGCGAGGGCGTGACCGAGCGGGTGCTAGAAGAGCTGGTGGAGGATGCGTACCTGCGCGTCATGTACTCGCTGCCCAAGGCAAAGCGGCCCATCGAGTTCCGTGAGCGCCCGGTACCCGAAAAGCACTAGGGCCTGAAGGAATCTTTTAAACAGCGGAGCGGGTGAGCTTCGGTCCGGACCACCGAATCGCTCACCCGCTAAGCAAAGCACTTTTCTATCCGCGGCTGGGAGGGTCATCAACCACGATGAACGCTCGAACCACCAAGCTCCCATCCCATATATTGCGGGGTCCAGTACCATGCACCACTTGTGTGAATACGTGATAGTTGAGTCGGCTCCCCTGCCAGACCTTCCTATGCAGAGGAGGTACTCACACGGGTGCGCTGAATATTCCCTTGAGTGACTCGGCTGTCTCATGCGATGTAGCCGAGAGGGGATCGCTGTCCTCGCCCGAACTACCGGCACGGACGAAGTGTGCTCTCGGGAACAATAATAACCTTTTTGCATTAAAGTGTCACTTTCGAATTGAAGGATTTCAGGGGCATTTATTGACCATAATTCAGGTGTTTTATAGCACCGAACCCACATATCCAACCACCACAAAATACCTGCAGATTTTATGCCCCGAAAAATCAAGGAGGAGCCGCGTCAAACCTTCCCTATATCGCCTCCACATGGGCTAATGCCCACTTAAAGCAATATTTAGAAAAGTCAGCGCGACCCCTCACTATATGAGATAAATTCTTCATCTCACATGGGCTTCAGCCATAAATCCGGTCAGACGCAGACAAGCACAGATGTTAGTCGTCGAACTCTACCTTCTCGAAGCTCATGGTGCCGTCAGCGTGAGAGACAACAGTGTTCGGGTCACGCTCACGACGAGCCGCCGCGTACGCATCGTGGCTTGCCTCATCAACCCAGCGGGTCACCACAAAGTAGTCGCCGCCCTCATCCAGGGGGCGCCACAGCTCAAAACCCTCAAAGCCGGGGAAAGAGTCAGCAATGTGGCGGGCAGCAGTGAAGCGCTTCTCCAGCTCAGCCTGGTTGTCGCCAACGACAGCAAGACGGTGAACCTTAACAACGGACATGTGTCCTCCTTCTGTTGAGTACGTGCTTTCAACAATGAAAGCGTATTACCACCTCGCGCCACCTATAGATAGGCTATGTTCTTAGCGAGGTTACCCTCAGAATAACGGTTCACGGGCACAAAAAATAGGGGTCAGCGCCAACTAACAGTTATATGACGCTAACCCCCATTCAGAGGATCATGAGGCGCTCGCGAGCGCCTGTTCAAGGCCTAGGAATCTGCCTCGGGCTGGGCGGTATCGGCAGGAGTTGCGGGGTTCTTCTTTGCCTTCTTCTGAGCCGCCTTCGCCGGGTTCGCAAAATGCACCCCGCGCTCAGCCAAGAAACGGCGGTCCTTCTTATCCCACTGCTCCACCGGGTACGCCTCCAACAGGTCCGGGCGGCGCTCCAGGGTGCGCTCAATCTGACGATCACGACGCCAACGCGCAATCGCACCGTGATTACCCGACAGCAGCACCTCCGGCACCTCACGCTCACGCCACACGGCGGGCTTCGTGTACACCGGATACTCCAGCAGGCCACCCGTATGCGACTCCTCCTCCAGGGAGGCGGGGTTACCCATCGCGCCCGGAATCAGGCGGGTGATAGACTCAATCATTGCCATGACCGCGACCTCACCGCCGTAGAGCACGTAATCGCCCAGGGACACGGGCATCACGCGGAAGCTCTCCTGCGCCCAGTCCAGCACGCGCTCGTCAATGCCCTCGTAGCGCGCCGGAGCGAAGACAATATGCTTCTCCTCCGCCAGCTCGTACGCCATCGCCTGATCAAAAACGGCACCCGCAGGGGACGGGACAATCAGCAGCGGGCGGGTATCAGCGGCGGGCTCAGTGCCCTCAGACTTGGCACCCTCAGTAGAGTCTTCGGAAGCATTCAGAGGGGAGGCGGCAAGCACCTCATCCAGCGCCAAACCCCACGGCTCCGCCTTCATCACCATGCCCGCGCCACCGCCGTACGGGGTGTCATCCACCGTGCGGTGACGGTCAAAGGTGTACTTACGCAAATCGTGCAGGTGCAGATCCACCAGACCCTTCTCGCGTGCCTTACCCAGCAGGGACAGCTTCAGCGGCTCCAGGTACTCGGGGAAAATCGTGACCACATCGTAGCGCACGGACTACTCCCCCGCCTGCTCGGTCGCATGCTCGGTCACCTGCGCAGAATCCTGCTCAGCGTCCTCGACCAGGTCAATCAAACCCGCCGGAGGGGTCAGCAACACAAAGCCGGGCTCATCCTCGGTCGAGGGAACCACCTCGGGCACGATCTCCTCAACAAAAGGAATCATGATCTCTTCACCCGCACCGGAGGCAAGACGCGGCGAACGAGCCAGCTTAATCAGCAGCAGATCCTGAACCGGCATGGTCTGCAGACCGGTCACCTTGCCCAGCGGCTTGCCCACAGCCGGGTTATCCACGGGGCTCTCACCCTCGGGAACGTCCGCCAACAGGTACACGGGCAGGTTCACCAGCTCCTGCTCGTAGAAGCCCTCTTCATCGCCCTCGTCCTCGGGAACCTCGTAGACCAGGCGGCTGCCGCGCAGCTCCTCAGCCTGGTTGCGGGTAGTCACCTCATCAAAACGGACCACCAGAATCTTCTTGTTCCAGCGGGCACCGGCAACCGTCAGCTCACCGGTAGGCGCCACAGAAGCGGCAGCAGAGCCGGGCTTGAAATTCTCGATACCGAGCACCTCACCGCGGGCAAAACGCTCCTGCGGGGCATCAGTAAAGAGCTGAACCGTCACCTCACCACGAATACCGTGAGGCTTACCGATACGAGCCACCACAACCTGCATAATTTTCCTCCGCTGGATACAAGCTAAAAACCTACGCCGTGCACGTGCACGGCTCCCACTATTCTACCGGGCACTTAGGACGGGCGCATTCTGCCGCCCGCGCTACAACCGGGACCGCTACCGGGACCGGGGTACGCGAAAGCCCCCGCCTTCCGGAAAAACTCCGGGAGCGGGGGCTTCAAGCGTTTACGAGCTAGCGTCGCTTTTTGTCGGTGTCGATAATGTCGATACGCATCGGCTCGCCATCAGAAATAGCCTCCATCACCAGACGGATGCTCTTGGCGGTACGACCAGACCTGCCGATAACTCGGCCCAGGTCATCCGGATGCACGCGAACCTCAAGGGTTTCACGGTGACGCTGAGTGCGCAGGCGCACCTTCACGTCCTCCGGACGATCGACAATCCCTCGAACCAGGTGTTCGAGTGCGTCAGCCAACATAATTACTCAGCTGCTTCCTCAGCCTCAGCCTCGGGTGCTGCTTCCTCAGCAGCCTCTTCAGCCTTCTCAGCCTTGGGGGTGATAGCCTCGGGCAGGATCACGGAACCCTTTTCGGGAACAACGAACTCAGCCTTAGCCTCGACGGGCAGAACCTTGGACTCTGCCTTCTCGCCCTTGAATGCAGCCCAGTCACCCGAGAGCTTCAGCAGAGCCAGAACCTGCTCGGTCGGCTGTGCGCCGACGGAGAGCCAGTACTGAGCACGCTCAGAGTTGATCTCGATACGCGAGGGGTGCTCGGTCGGGTGGTAAATACCGATCTCTTCGATGGTCTTACCGTCGCGCTTGACGCGCGAATCAGCGATCACGACGCGGTAACGAGGATCGCGGATCTTACCCATACGCTTGAGACGAATCTTAACAGCCACTTTAGTGGTTACTCCTGTTTCATAATTTGGTGCGAGGCACACGGTTCAGCACCCGTGGGGCGGGCCATTCACGGCGCCTCTATGGACACAACGGCGCGCGAAGAGAGGGGTCGCGCGTCGCCGGGTACTCAGCTAGGGTATCAGAGCCCAAGATTTTAAGCTAGCGACACGGAAAAATAATTGCCCAAGGCACCGAACATCACTTTTAAACAGCGTTCTGTAACAGTGTTCTGCGCCCGTGATGCGCCCGGCCACTGGGCTGTTACTCGGTTCAGATAGCTACGCCCGGCGAGCCGCAGCGTAGCCGCCGCTAGGCGAGGTTGTTAGGAGTCGAGGTTGCTCATCTCCAGAGTCTCCCCCGTCTCCAGGGCGCGGTAGCACTCACGCAGACGCTCCACCATCGACGGACGTACGTAGCCTTCCAGGTTCTCCGGAGCAACCCACTCGTAGGTCACCAGCTCAGCATCCTGCAGGGTAATCTTCGTATCCGCTGCAATCACGCCGCCGTCATACATGTAGTAGGTCGAATCGCCCCACACGCCCAGCGACAAGCCGTGGAAAATCAGCAGCACGCGGCCCAGCTTCACATCCAGGCCCAGCTCCTCCACAATCTCACGCTCACAACCGGGCTTGGGCGCCTCGCCAGCCTCCACGGTGCCGCCGGGAAGAATCCAGCCGTCCTTATAGTTCGGCTTCACCAGCAGCATCTCGCCGCGCTCATTACGAATCAGCGCGCCCGCCGCCAAACGGCGCGTGGGCAAGGTGGCGATAAAAGCCTTCAGCTCTTCATCGCTCAGATAGGAATCCTTCATGGCTTCTTTCCTTTAGCGGTCGGTTTTCTTCGCAGCGCGCTGCCTGATGCTACGCACTATACCCAGGGCACGCTCACGCAGTCCAGAGGGTGCCTGCTCCATGGACGGGGCGGCATCCTCCACCGTGCGGTAGTGGCCCTCACGTAGGTCATCAATCAGAGTACGCTTCTTGGTCGAGGGCTGCTCCCCTGCGGTGTCGCCCGGATGCACCAGCTCAGCATCCGCCACCGGGCGGGCATGCTTCTTCCGCTGCATCTCGTCGAAAGAATGCAGAATCGTCGGAATCAGAGCCGTCTCAACCGTGGCATTCAGCGCAAAGAGTGCGGCAGCCACCGAGAACTTACGGCTCGCCTTACCCTGCGCACGGCGGCGGCGCGCCACATTCGCCAAGGTCAGAGCGATAGCGCTCTGAGCGGTCACATCCGCACCCAGGACCAGACCCACGCGGCGGGTCTTCGCACGAATCTGCTCCGGAGTCAGGCGCTTTTTCGAGGCAGGCTTCTTCGAGACAGACCACGCGGAGGGGGATGCCTGCGTTGCCTGAGACGGAACATCTTCAGCAGATGCGTTCTCAGACGGTGCATCATCAGATCCCGCGGCATCAGAAGGCGCGTCCTCAGCAGGGTTCGCCTCGGACTGCGATGCGGCTGACTGTTCTGCGGCAGAGTGTTCTGTTGCGGACTTGGCGGAGTGCGGTGCCAGGGCAGCCCGCAAATGCGCAAGAATGGCTTCTTCTTCCTCCGGGGTGAACTTCCTGCCACCCGTAGGCTGCGCGTCGTCCCTATCGAAATCACGGTCCTGCTCGTAGGGACCCTCGAAGTCATCAAACGGCTCAGAGTCCAGGAAGTCTTCTTCCTCATCAAGAGCGTCTTTCGGGAAAGACATGTGCGTGTACTCGAAGGGAATATGGCCTTCGCTGATGGCGTCCATCCACTCGGCGAGGGTCACGCGGCGGCCGGTCGCCACCAGTCGGTAGCTACGCTCCATGGGCGAGGGGAAGTTACCCGGGTAGGGTTCAATCTCCTCGTCATCCTCGAAAGAATCATCCTCTACGGGGGTGCTCTCGGAGAAAGTAGCCTCGGCGACCGAGTCTTCCAGCGGGAAGGTAACGTCCAGGGCTTCAGAAGTCTGTGCCTCATCAGCCGAATCAGCTGCGTCGGCAGAGTTAGTCTCAGCAGAGTCAGCCGCAGGCTGCGCGAGCTCCTCATCCTCGTTGCCGAAGACGCGAGCCGTGCTAATCGAAGCCACATCAAAACCGGTGGTCGGAACCAGTGCCAGCTCGGTAGGAACGTCCAGTAGCTGCAGCACCGACTCCAGCGCCAGGATATTGCTCGTATCGCGCAGGTACGCGTTCAGGCGGCGGCCGGTAATGGAATCAGCCTCCACACCAAACATCGCCATGACATTAGCGATGCCCTGCTCGATTTCGTCCTCATCGGAGCCGAAAATCTTCGAGCCCGACAGTTCCGGGGCGCTACCGGGAAGCTCCGACAGCAGATCCTCCAACACGCCGCCAAAACGTGCGACTTCCTCACGGCTGAGGGCACGGTTCAGGCGCTTAGGCACACGCTGCCAGGTGAACTCCTCCACGATATTCTCGTAGGGTTCACCGAACGCCTCCAGGTACCACTCCTCATCCGAGTAGGGTTCGCGGGCGGGCTCCTCATAGACCACCAGGTGCTGCTGGTTCGCGTTACCCTCAGCAATCAGGGCGTTGCAGTTCAGCAGGCCCAGCAGTGCCATCAGATCCACCGGGTCGGCAGAAATGAGAGTCCACTCCCCCGCCGGCGCGGCAACAACCTGCTGAGTACCGGCAGGAAGGTACGCCAAAAGAAGCCCGGTAATCATGTCAATGGGCAGGTCGACGAGCATGGCGGCATCGCCGTCCACCAGGAACTCCAGCTCACCCTGCCCACCGGGCAGGTCCTCCCACACGGTCGCCTCGCCCTCCAGGGCGGCACCGGTGACCGGCAGCTGATCCACCAGCTGCGCCACGTAATCCTCAACGGGGGTGCCCACGTGCAGATGGCCGTCAGCGATCTCCAGCACGTTCATGTAGCCCTCATCATCCACGGCGCACAGCACGTAGAGCTGTACCTGATGCTCACCCATCTCGTAAGCAATCAGCTCCGGGGAGGCGGCGGTCGCCTCAATGAGGGCGGCAATCAGCTCCTCATCGGTGGTGGAACGAGCCATGATGCGGCGGCGCTGAATCTTCTCCTCCAGCTCCATGGTCTGCTCGATGCGCTCATTGCGCTGCTTCTCAGCGGTGCGCTCCTCATCCTGGGCGCGCAGGTACTCGGGGCTATCCGATTCGCCAGTTCCGGCGGGTGCGGGGGCCTCGTCCCACATGCCGGTGAGCTTATCGACGGTCCACTCTTCGCTCTCCAGGGCGGCGGCGAGGCGGTCAACCTTCGTGCGGTCGTTCCAGGCGCGCTGCTTATCGGGGTCTTCCGCCTTCACCTCATCGTGCATGCTGCGGGCTTCACGAATGAGGTTCAGGATGGTTGCGGCAACGTCGTCAACGGCGGGGTCGTCACTCTCGCTGGAGTAGACGAGGTCGCCCGCCAGTTCGGCGGAGTGCTCCCCGTACTCGAGGGCGATACGCGCCCAGACGGGGATGTACCCGGGAAGGTTGCTCGAATCATTATCGAAGCCGTCCACAAAGTCGTCCGAAGCGCCGTCCACAAAGTCGCCCGAAAGGTCGTCTTCGCTACCCTCTGCGGGAGCATCGGAGAAGCCCAGCGAGCCCTCCTCAGTTACAGACTCAACCGCAGACTCACCTGCAGATTCTCCAGCAGGCTCACCGGCAGGGTCCTCTACAGCATCATCAGCGAAGGCGCGCTGAGACCACGGCGTGACCTGCTCATTCAGCTGATCATCCGCGTTCTCTCGATCCCAATTCTGCTCGTTCTGAGCCATTGATACCTTCCCTTCACACACCCATTCATATGCCCAAACCGGGCACCATACCGGTACGGGTGCGCCCCGTAACCACGTGCGCACCCGTACCACCCCTTACCGGGGCTCATATTTGCTCTTACTGCAGGAACTTCTCGAAGCCCTTCGGCAGGTTCATGCTGGACAGATCCATCTCCTGGTTCTGAGCCTGCTGACCGAATGCAGCACCGGCGCGAGCCTGCTGCGCCTTAGCTGCTGCCGCCTCCTGAGCCGCACGCTTCTGCGGGTTGCCGGAGCGAGCCTTCTTCTTCTTGTTGTTGTTCTTCGCGTTTTTACGAGCGCCACCGGCCGCAGCTGCCATACCGGGCATCTGCATACCGCCGGGCATACCGGGCATCTTGCCCGAAGCGAGCTTCTTCATCATCTTCTGAGCCTGAGCGAAACGCTCCATCAGCTGGTTCACCTCAGACACGGTCACACCCGCACCCTTAGCGATACGGGCACGACGAGAACCGTTAATGATGCGCGGAGCCACACGCTCATGCGGGGTCATGGAGCGAACAATCGCCTCCACGCGATCAATCTCGCGCTCGTCAAAGGCCTCAAGCTGCTGGCGCATCTGAGCCGCGCCGGGCATCATCATGAGCAGCTTCTTCATGGAGCCGAGCTTACGAATCTGCTGCATCTGAGCCAGGAAGTCCTCAAAAGTGAAGTCTTCCTGATCAATGAACTTCTTCGCCATGCGGTCGGCTTCAGCCTTATCCCACTGAGCTTCAGCCTGCTCAATCAGAGTCAGGATGTCACCCATGTCCAGAATGCGGCTCGCCATACGGTCCGGGTGGAACTGCTCAAAGTCGGTCACGTTCTCACCGGTGGAGGCGAACATAATCGGCTTGCCGGTCACCGAAGCCACAGACAGAGCTACACCACCGCGGGCGTCACCATCAAGCTTAGACAGGACCACGCCGGTGAAGTCCACGCCCTCGTTGAAGGCGTTAGCGGTGTTCACGGCGTCCTGACCGATCATCGCGTCGATGACGAACAGAACTTCGTGCGGCTCAATCGCGTCACGAATATCGCGCGCCTGCTGCATGAGCTCAGCGTCAACACCCAGACGACCCGCAGTATCGACAATGACCACGTCGTGCAGCTTAGCACGCGCCTCAGCCACACCGTCACGTGCCACCTGCACGGGATCACCGGTGGGTACGTCAAACTCGCTGGTCACACCGGGGTGCGGCGCATACACGGGCACGCCCGCACGCTCACCAACGACCTTCAGCTGGGTCACCGCGTTGGGGCGCTGCAGGTCGGATGCAATCAGCATCGGGGTGTGACCCTGACCCTTCAACCAGTGAGCCAGCTTGCCCGCCAGGGTGGTCTTACCGGCACCCTGCAGACCCGCCAGCATGATGATGGTCGGGCCGCTCTTGGCCATATTGATGCGGCGGGTCGAACCGCCGAGGATGCTCACCAGCTCGTCGTTCACGATCTTGACGATCTGCTGGGAGGGGTTGAGCGCCTCGGAAACTTCCGCACCGAGGGCGCGTTCCTTCACGTGGGCGACGAACTCGCGGACCACGGGCACCGCGACGTCGGCGTCGAGCAGGGCGCGACGGATTTCGCGGACGGTTGCATCAATGTCTGCCTCGGAGAGGCGGCCCTTGCCGCGCAGGTTCTTAAAGGTTGCCGTCAAGCGGTCGGAGAGAGAATTGAACACGATCCGTGATCACTTTCTTAACGTTGAGGTGGCCCCCACCGCGGGGGCGTGCGGGGATGGTTAGTCAGTCCTTAAGGATACAGGATGCGCGCTTTCTCCCCCGCCTCCACCTGTGGATAAGTGGCGCCGGTTCACCCTGAGCTCAGGATTTACACTCAGGATTTACACTCAACGTCCCCTCCCGCGTCCCTCAGCAAATGCGCGGCAGGTATCAGACTTACCCCTCATAGAGGCACAGCAGAAACCCTCAGTAGATGTTCCGCGCCCCGCCTCAGCCTGCTCAACACGTCAGATAGATTAGATTTTCTAGACAGCCTGGGTTAGAATTCTAAAGGTGTTACGCACGAATGCGTGATACGCCCGAGTGGCGGAATTGGCAGACGCGCCTGACTCAAAATCAGGTTCTTCGGAGTGTGGGTTCGAGTCCCACCTCGGGCACCAACGAACAAGCGGCGGGAAAGTTTGAAGCTTTCCCGCCGCTTTTCTGTATCCGCTTCTGTACCCCTTGTACCCCACCCGCGCATCAGATGGGACAACAATAAAGGCACAAGAAAGATAAAGACGCAATAAAGATAAAGACACAAGAAACCGCCGCCCGATCGTGAAGTCACGACCGGGCGGCGGCTTCTATATACCGAGCGTACAGGCTGAGGATTATCCCCCGCTACGCATCGAAAAAGATTGGTGAGCGGCTTAGCGCTTGACCTCGTTCTCCTCGTAAGGACGCAGAGCCTCACGCTCGCCCTCAGCACCGTAGACGCGGTGTACCTGAACCATGTTGGTGGTACCTGCGCGGCCTGCGGGAGCACCGGCAGCAACGACGACCAGGTCGCCAGCTTCTGCCAGACCGTTCTTCAGCAGGTACTCGTCCACGAAGTGGAACAGACCTTCCTGATCGGTGATCATCTCAACCTGCTCAGCCTCAACGCCCCACAACATGGACAGGAAGGAGCGAACCTTCGAGCTGGTGGTGAACGCGACAATCGGGGTCTCGGGACGCAGACGTGCCAGACGACGTGCGGAGTCACCGGACTGGGTGAAGGTTACGATGAGCTTTGCGTCCAGCTGGTCAGCGATGTTCACTGCTGCGCGGGTGATTGCGCCACCGCGGGTGCGGGGCTTGCGGTCCAGCTCGGGCACGCGGTACAGGCCACCCTTTTCGGTATCCTGAACGATTGCAGCCATAGCCTGCAGGGTCAGGATCGGGTACTTACCGACCGAGGTCTCACCGGAGAGCATCACAGCGTCTGCACCGTCGAGGATTGCGTTAGCGCAGTCAGAAACCTCTGCACGGGTGGGGACGGGGTTGTCGGTCATGGACTCGAGCACCTGGGTTGCCACGATGACGGGCTTTGCCCAGCGGCGTGCCATGTCGATTGCCTTCTTCTGGACGAGGGGAACCTCGGAGAAGGGCAGCTCAACACCGAGGTCACCACGAGCGACCATGATGCCGTCGAACTTGTCGATGATGTCCTGCAGGTTCTCAACTGCCTGGGGCTTCTCGATCTTGGCGATGACGGGTACGCGGATACCCTCTTCGTCCATGATCTTGTGGACGGGGTCAACGTCTGCACCGGTACGAACGAAGGAGAGCGCAATAATGTCTGCACCCATCTTCAGTGCGAAGCGCAGGTCGTTTGCGTCCTTCTCGGTCAGCGCGGGCAGGGAGACTGCTGCGCCGGGCAGGTTGATGCCCTTGTTGTTGGAGATGGGACCACCGACGACCACGCGGGTGCGAACGCGGGTGGGAGTTACCTCAATAGCTTCGAGGCGGATCTTGCCATCGTCGAGCAGGAGCTTGTCGCCGGGCTTTACGTCGCCGGGCAGGCCCTTGTAGGTGGTGCCACAGATTTCTGCGGTACCTTCAACGTCTTCGGAGGTGATGGTGAAGTCTGCGCCGGGCTCAAGGTATTCCTTGCCGTTTGCGAAACGCTCGAGGCGAATCTTGGGGCCCTGCAGGTCGGCGAGGATTGCAACGTCCTTACCAAGCTTTGCAGACTGTTCACGGATGGTGTCGTAGCGTGCCTGGTGCTCGGCGTGGTCACCGTGGCTCATGTTCAGACGGGCGACGTTCAGGCCAGCCTTGATTGCCTCGGAGATCTTCTCGGGGGACTCGATTGCCGGACCGATGGTTGCAACGATTTTTGCGCGCCTCATGTACCTAACCTTTGTGTGTTGTTTTGTGTGACCACTGTGGGTTCACACTGATTTTCAGGGGAAGACTGACGTCAAATTCCCAATTATTCCCACGCGTTCTAACAGGTAGCCACATGCCGGATGCGTGGGACTCTTTCTCAATTATAGGGGTTTTACACCCTCTTGGGTATGCTTCTCCCAACTCTTTCCACCGAAGAAATTGTGTTTCACGTCGCATTTTGAACATCACCCCCTCCCCATCGAGCACACCACAGAAAGCCGGTTTTTACCCCCATCACCCCCGCCTCGCCCGGAAAGTAAATTAGGGTGCTTTTTACCTATATCTAGCCTTCACTGCATTTAGTCTCGTTCGAGAACATTCGAGCATATTTCAAAAACATAGAGACACTCAGAGTGGGCTATGAGAAGATAGATGGGGCATCCAAAAGCTGGGCGATTTCACATTTTCGCGCGCCTAGCCTATATTGGAACCCATAATTAGTATTTGAAATGCGAAATATATCTGGAAGGTTCACAGATGACTACTCGCGTGCTGATTATCTTCGGCTCCACCTACGGCTACACCGAACAGTACGCCACCTGGCTGGCAGAAGATCTGCGTGCACTCCCGCAGGCTCCCGAAGTTGAGACTGTCCCCGCCTCCAAGGTCACCCCCGAGCAGGCAGAGGCATTCGACGCTTTCGTCATTGCCGGCAGCGACTACGGTGGATTCCTCAACGGCGCACCGGCACTTCGCAAGAAGATTCTGCCGATTATTGCGCCCAAGAAGAACCGCACCGCATTCTTCACCGTCTCCTTCACCGGTGAATACTCCAAGAAGCTGCTGGACAAGGCCGTCGCCAAGAGCTACACCCCCGAACTCACCGAAGGTCGCCCCGTCTACCACCTGCGTGGCGGTATCGACTTCGACAAGATTTCGCTGGCTCACAAGACCGCTCTGAAGGGCCCGGTGCGCGCATGGCTCATGGCCAACCCGAACCCCAACGAGGGCATCAAGCAGATGCTCGAATGCTACAAGACCGGCAAGGCTGAGTACATCGACCGCGAGACCCTCAAGCCGCTGGTCGAGGACATCGCCAAGTTCCTCTAAGCCCTCGAAATTTTAAAAAATTCGAGGAAAAATAAACTTTCGCCTCTTCCCTCCCGATCTTTCAGCCGGACACCAGAACCTGAAAGAGCGGGCGGGAAGAGCCGAGAAAAACGTGCCAACAGGCACCATATACGTGGTCGATGACTCTTCATCTCTCCTGCATCGACCATGAAACTCCGGGTGCCGGTGCGAGGCCGCGCCAAATACAGTACCCGGAACATGAGGGGTGGGTCTTTGTGTGTGCGGCCCACCCCTTTCCTTATGCCCGCAAGCCAAAGCCCCTGCAGCGCAACCTCCGACAGAGCAGTCCACAGAATGAAATTCGCAATGCCCCGGCGTGTCACCCACCTAAAATTTTTCGCAAAAAACTGAGCCCATAAATGCACCGACAAGCCGCAAAACTAAACAGGTCCCCCAAAGACCCCAAATTACTGTGCACTCTGCGAAAGATATGCCGCCAGAATGACATGCCAAATCATTGCGCACAGCGGTGCAGGTACCTTAGGCTGATAGCTGTGCCGGTCGCTTGACACGGCAACAATTGACACATAAACCTCACCCAACTGCCCCACTATTCACTCGTGCCAGAAGCCCCCACACAGGGCCACATCGACACATCCACCTCTCAAACACAGGCAAAAACCTATGAAGAAACTCCAGACTGCCGCACGCTCCGCGGCAGCCCGCTCCATCATGGCGTCCGCAGGTGCACTCACCCTGGTCGCCGCATCCCTCACCTCCGTTCCCGCCGCATTTGCCGCCCCCAGCGCAAGCGCAGCCGCAGAGGTCAACCTCGGCGCATCCTACGAGGAGCTCAGCTACGCTCCCGCCCCGGATGCGTCCCTGGTCGAACGCTCCAACCCCGCCATGGGTGCGGGCGAGCGCGAACGCCTGGGCACCGCCAATGCACGCACCGGTGCCATCTCCCCCGCTTCTACCGCAACTCTGAGCGGTATTTCCGCGACCCAGAGCTCCGCGCAGGGTCTGGGAGCTGGTCGAGCTCCGGCAGCCGGTCAGGCACTGGCACCCGGTCAAGCGCTGGCACAGGGCCGCTCCGCATGGACCCCCTCCGGCGGCACCCTCGGTATGGACGTCTCCTCGCACCAGCAGAACGTGGACTGGGCGAGCGCCTACGCCGCAGGTTCCCGCTTCGCCTACGTGAAGGCGACCGAGGGCGGCTACTACACCAACCCCTACTTCGGTCAGCAGTACAACGGCTCCGCCGAGTCAGGCATGGTGCGCGGCGCCTACCACTTCGCGAACCCCCGCACCTCCTCGGGTGCCGATCAGGCACGCTACTTCGTGCAGAATGGTGGCGCGTGGACTGCCGACGGCAAGACCCTGCCCGGTCTGCTGGACATCGAGTTCAATCCCTACCCCGCCTACGGCAACACCTGCTACAACATGACCCCGGCGCAGCTGACCGCCTGGACCCGCGACTTTGTGGACACCTACCGTTCACTGACCGGTCGCGCCCCGATGGTGTACACCGCAACCTCTTGGTGGTCGCAGTGCGTGGGTTCGCAACAGTTTGGTTCTCTGCCCCTGCACCTGGCGAGCTACTCGACCGTGGTCGGTGCAATTCCGGCGGGTTGGAGCGGCTACGACATTTGGCAGTTCACCGATTCGGGCCCGTTCGTGGGTGACTCGAACTTCTTCCCCGGCACCGTGAACGATCTGAAGGTTCTGGCGAAGAACTCGAAGGCTGTGCACCGCAACTGGTCGAACGGCCAGGACCGCACGGTTGAGGAGCGTGCGGCAAAAGATCGCGCCGCTCAGGATTCGAACGTGGTGACCACCGCGACCGGCTCCATTGATATTCGCACCGGCATCGGTAACTTCTGGAATAAGAACCGCTCCTTCTACGGCAACCCGATTGGCACCGAGTACTCTCTGGGTCACGGCGTGTACGCGCAGAAGTTCACCAACGGCAAGACCATCTACTGGACGAACTCTCACGGTTCGCACTGGCTGGTCACCAACGGCGGCCTGGATCATAAGTTCCGCTCGGACGTGGCACGATTCCGCGGCCTGACCACCGACGAGGAAACCCGCTCCGACACCATCGCAGTCTCTTTCGCCAACGGTGAGGGCGCCTACTGGTCTGCCGCTACCGGCACCCACATCCTCAATGAGCGCGGCGCCATCTATGCAACCTGGCGTGCAGCTGGCATGAGGGGCGTGCCCACCACCGACGAGCAGAACCTGGGCAACGGCCTCATCAAACAGGAATTCACCGGCAACACCACCTACGTGTGGTCCGCACAGACCGGCACCCACCGCCTGCACACCGGCGGCGCGTTCTACCACCGTTTCCTGCAGCACCGCGGCACCTGGGGTGCACCGGTGACCGACGAGACCGCCACCTCCACGGGTGCTCAGGTGCGATTCGCCTCCGGCAAGGTGCTGCTCTGGTCGGATGCGTACGGTGCGTACGAAACCAACGGTAACGGCGCGATTTTCAAGCATTGGGAGAAGAATAGCGCCCGTTACGGTGCAGCACGCGGCGACGAATCCTACGTGAACGGCGTGTACTACATGGACTTTGAGCGCGGCACGATCCGCTGGACCGCGCAGCGTGGAATCTACTAAACAGCGCGGCAGCTGCTAAACACTGCAACGCGCATATAAAAACGAGGGGCACCTGGCAACGGTGCCCCTCGTTCTTTTGCTACAGGGCGCATCTTCTGAACAACACAAAAATCAAGATGCGTTCTGCAGCGGGTGGGTTACCGAGTGAGTAGAGAACCCGGCTATATTACCCGTGCCGGCAGGTAAATTTATGGCGTGGCGGGTGTGCCGCCTCGAAGTCATGCAGTGTCCTAAAAGCCCCGGATTAGTGTGGCGGACATAGTCCCCATTGACTATGTCCGTGGGGCCCACACTAATCGTTGGTGAGACCTCAATCCGAAGGTGTCTAGAGGGGCGCCTGGCCGGAATTAAGGACTCAACGGTGAATAACGGCACGGTACGAAGATGCTGAAATTCACCCGGGTATGGCGTTCCGGGAGAAGGAATCGATATCTAGGAGGGCCGAAACCTTCACACGTCATATCCCGTTACATCTAGGGTAGGTGTAGCGACGTGCGAAACCTATCTCTTCGGCAAATATTACGCTTCAACCAGTGGTTGAATGTTTACAATACAAGTATGCATTTTGAGGTCTATAGATGCCAAACAAGATACTCTATTGAACTAATTTAGTGAGAATTTTGAGATATTCCCCGAATATTTCAAAAATAAATTTCTGGATATATTACGTTTAGGTGCCTAGTACTCACAGAGGAATTCGGCTCCATACGATAACGGCTCTCAAAAACCCTACAGCCCACCCCGCCCTAAAAAGCCGCGTTAAAAACACTAAGGCGCACCCCGCGTCGTATGCACAGCAGAAAGAGTACCCATACTCCCCCGCCACACGGGATGCGCCCTAGGCGCTATAACCATCGAAACTACCGGCAAGACCCCAGTCGAGTGAGACCTTGAAGCCCTACCGGGCGCCTCGAACCATCCGCCAGCTTAGAGGCTAGCGAAGTCCAGAACCATACGGCCGGTAATCTTACCAGCAGTCATTTCCTCGAAGACAGCCGGTGCCTCGTCAACCTCACGCAGCTGAACCACCGGAACCACGAGGCCGTCAGCACCGAACTGGAACGCCTCCGCCAAATCCTGACGGGTGCCCACCAGGGAACCCACCACGCGGATACCGTCCAGAACGATCTTCACAATGGACAGCTCCATCATCTCCGAAGGCAGACCAACAGCCACCACGGAACCGCCCGCACGAACCGACTCGATAGCCTGGTTGAACGCAACCTTCGACACAGCGGTCACCACAGCAGCGTGAGCGCCGCCGCCGGTCAGCTCGCGAATACGAGCCGGAACGTCCTCAACCTCACGGCCGTTGATGACGTGATCAGCACCGACCTTACGAGCCAGAGCCAGCTTGTCGTCGTTGATATCAACAGCGATAACCTTGGCACCGAAAACCTTCTTAGCGTACTGAACAGCCAGGTTGCCCAGACCGCCAGCGCCGTAAGCGACCAGCCACTGACCCGGGCGAACCAGCGACTCCTTGGTTGCCTTGTAGGTGGTCACACCAGCGCAGGTAATGGAGCTAGCCTGCGCCGGGTCAAGGCCCTCGGGAACCTTCACAGCATAATCAGCGGGCACCAGGGTGTACTCGCTCATGGCGCCGTCGACGGTGTAGCCGGCGTTCTTGACCGAACGGCACAGGGTCTCACGACCCGAGGTGCAGTACTCGCAGTGGCCGCAGCCCTCAAAGAACCAAGCCACCGACACGCGGTCGCCTTCCTTCAGGGACTCAACACCCTCGCCGACCTTGACGACACGACCAACGCCCTCGTGGCCCAGAATACGGCCCGGAAGCTCACCGAAATCACCGGCAGCCACGTGCAGGTCAGTGTGGCACACGCCCGAGTACTCAATCTTCACGAGCGCCTGGCCGTGACCAACCTCCGGAACGGGGACCTCACGGACAACAACCGAACCGTCAACCTTCTCAGGGACAACAACAGCCTTCATGGTTTCCTTGCACATGATCTAAACTCCTTTGTCATTGGTAGCCGCACTCAAGCCGCAAGCTGCAAGCTGCAATCTGCAATCTGCGCTTTGCAACCTAGCGGGGTGGGCGCGCATATTCTTTACATTTCCACAGTACAATGATGAGCTGCCAGTCTAAAGGTTTACCCCCGAATATGACAGAGAGGTTATTTAGGGGTCGGCACGCGAGCGAGGATGAGCTTTCGATAAGATCTATTTCAATCAATGCGCTAAACCGCTAAAAACCGCTAAAGGTTGATATGACTCTATGACGAACCGACACAGAAGATGAGAATGCCTCCCAAACCAGCGGCCTGGGGGCATTCATAAAAAAATTTAAATATTAAGTTTGAGGCGCATACCACCCTAAAGAAAGGGTTCAATCTGCACCTATACGATTCACGGTGGATTTCAGCCGCCGCCTAGAAGCAGAAAGCAACCTCAATATAGCCGGCACCGCGCTCACCCGGACCGTTCGGAGCATTCAACGCCCAACCCAAATCCATGATGCGCACCGTAGAATCCATGAACGTACCGCCGCCAGCGCCACCGCCAGCCAGCTGCACCGAACCCACCGCATAGCGGGCACGAGCCGAGTCGTTATTCCACTTCTGCGACACCACACGAGCCGAAACGCTCAACGCAGCACCGGAACCGCCGCCGCCATAACCGGCGCCACCGCCTCCAGAAACCACCGACTGGTAGCCGTTAAACAGCTCGCCAGCGTTCGACGGACGGTTATCGGTACCCTCCGGAGTCTGATCCCACTGGTACGAATAGCTCGCCACACCATCGGCGCCCTTCGCGCGGAAACCGCTCGCACCCGCCGCACCGGCAGTCGCAGTGCTCACCAGCTTCTGAGTGGAGGTGCTCGAAAAACCAATCACCGGACCATCAGCAGTCGGCGGGTTCAGCTTCTCACCGCCAGCACCGCCCACACCACCGGCGGCACCCGAACCCGGGTTCACCGTCAGAATCGGATTAGGCTGCGCCTCATACGAGGTGAAACCAACAAAACCGGGCGAACCGTCGCCGTCACCCGAACCAGCGCCACCACCGGTGCTGAACTGGTGCTCGCCACCGGAGCTATCAAGCGAATAGTGCGCAGTTGGGCGCACAGCACCCGCATTCGCGGGGTTCGGCAGAACCGTCGCATACGACGCCAGCACACCGGCACCGCCGCCACCACCGGCAACAATCATCGGCACGCCATCCACCTCAATAGCGGAGGAACCACCGCCGGACGCCGAATACAGCACAGCGCTCATGCCGCCGCGACCGGTCACACCGCCAGAAATGCGGGTCAAATCATTAATCGCAGAAACAACGTTTGCGGGAACCGGCGAAGAAGCCTTCGAGGAGCCACCCACACCGTAGCCGTCGCCGCCCTCAGCGGGCTTCAGCTCACCATTACCAATACCGCCCGAACCGGCCGTCAGAGTAATAGTCTGGCCGCCGCGCACAGCCATAGAACCCTCCACCATGGCACCGGAACCGGCATCAGCCACAGTGTAGTTCGTGCCACCGGCACCGCCCACAGCGGTAAAACGCATACGCTTAGCGCCCGCAGGAACCGTCAGCACGGCTACCTTCTTCACGCCGTCACCGGCAGTGATCATCGTCGAATCCTCGTAAGGTCCGGTGCACTCGCCTTCCTCATCAGACGCCGCATACGCCGGAATCACCGATGACGCCACAACAACCGGGGCAGCCCACGCCGCACCAGCCACCAGACGACGACGGGTCAGACCCGGACGAGAAGAAGGAGAAATGGGGCGCGAAGAATCGCCGGCAGAAGAGCTCACGATAAAAATCCTGTACGTTGAGTGGGTGTTTCTAAACGCAGACGCGACGGGCGTTCGAAGAGCCTCATGCCCCTTACGCGGGAACCCGCCACACGCAATACCTCTATTATGCCTTCTCAACAGCCCAAATCCGTACAGGGCACCGGCACATGCCACCATGAGAACATCCATCAGCAAGAAGCAGACAGCAGCAAGAAGCAGACAGCAAGCACAAATAGCGGGCATAAAAAACCGCCGGATGGGGGCACTCCCCCATCCGGCGGTTTTTCTATGAAATTTAGATGGAGCTAGAAGATGAAAGCTAGGAGCCCTTTGTCAGCTAAGAGCCCTTCGTCGAAGACTCAGAAGAGTCAGAATCCTCGGCGGACTCTGCCTTCTTGGATGCCTTCTCGGTTGCCTTCTCCTCAGCGTCCTCTGCAGACTCATCTGCGGCAGGCTTCGGAGCGAACTCGGCAGGTGCAGGCTCAATACCCGCAGCAGCCTTCGCCGCCGCACGACGACCAGCCACCACAAAACCAGCAGCACCCAGCAGAACCAGTAGCAGAGCAGTCCACACGTGAATACGAACGCCCCAGAGCATCTCCGAGGTATCAATACGCAAGAACATTTCAATGAAGAGGCGACCCACACCGTAGTAGAACACGTACAGCCACAGGGTCTGCCCCAGCTTCAGCACGCCCTTCTTGCCCAGCCACAGCAACAGGGCCACACCCAGCAGGTTCCACAGCGACTCGTACAGGAACGTCGGATGGAACAGCGTGCCCGCCGGATACTGGGTCGGGAAATTACCGCTCGACGCGCTAATCTCCAAGCCCCACGGCAGAGTCGTCGGCTTGCCGAACAGCTCCTGGTTGAACCAGTTACCCCAGCGGCCAAACGCCTGAGCCAGCAGAATACCCGGCGCTACCGCATCCGCAAAAGCCGGGAAATTCATGCCGTAGCGGCGGCAACCATACCAGGCGCCCAACGCACCGACCGACACGGCACCCATAATGCCGATGCCGCCCTCCCAAATCTTCAGGAAAGCCCACGGATCAGCAACATTCGGACCGAAATAGCTACCCGGGTCAGTAATCAGCACGTGGTAGGCGCGGGCACCAATAATGCCCGCCGGAATAGCCCACATCGCCACGTCAAAAACGCGCTCAGGGGTACCACCCGCCGCCTTCCAACGGCGAGAACCCAGCCACAAGCAAACCGCCATACCCGCAAGAATACACAGGGCATAAAAATGCACACGGAACGGGCCCAGCTGCAGGTACGAAACGCTCGGCGAAGGAATCGAACCCAGCGGAATCGAAGCCAGCACGTTAGCTACCGGCACGCTCGCCAGCGACAGCACATCAGACATTAGTCTTCACGCCCCGCCAGCTCACGGGTCAGCTTAGCCACCGCCTCAACACCGCCAGAAGCCAAAGCCTTCACCAGCGCGGTACCGACAATCACGCCGTCCGCATACTCGCCGATCTCCTCAACGTGGGCACGAGTCGAAACGCCCAGACCCACGCACGCACGAGGCGCACCGGCAGCCTTAATGTCCGCAACCAGGGTGCGAGCCGCCTCCGACACGGAGGTGCGGGCACCGGTCACGCCCATCACCGACACGGCGTACACGAAGCCGCTCGACGCCTTCGCAATAGTCGCCAGACGCTCCGGCGAAGAAGACAGCGCGGCAAGGAAAATACGATCCAGACCGTACTCATCAGAAGCCTCAAACCACGACGACGCCTCATCAGGCACCAGGTCCGGGGTGATCATGCCCGCGCCACCGGCAGCCGCCAGATCACGCGCAAATCGCTTCACACCGTACGCCAGAACCGGGTTCCAGTAGGTCATCACGACAACCACCGCGTCGGTCGCCTCGGTAATGCGGCGGACCGCCTCAAACAGCTGAGGAAGCTTGAAACCGTTCTCCAGCGCCACGCCGGTCGCCTTCTGAATCACCGGACCATCCATGACCGGATCAGAATAAGGCACGCCCAGCTCAATAATGTCCGCGCCGTTATTGCCCAGAGCAATCGCCGCGTCAATCGACTCATCCAGGGTCGGGAAGCCCACCGGCAGGTAGCCAATCAGCGCCGCACGGCCCTGCTTCTCGCACTCAGCCAGACGAGCCGCCAGAGGCGACTGCGCATTCGGAGTGGGGAAAGAACCATCCAGCACCGTAAAAGGTGCCGACTGAGAAATAGCGTCCTGGTAGCTCATTACTTAGCCTCACTTTCAGCCTGTGCGTTCTGTGCAGCGGATGCGGCAGCTTCCTTATTACCGGTCATCAGGGTCGAGGACGGAATCGCCTTACCCAGACCGAACCACTTCAGCGCGGTCTCCATGTCCTTATCGCCGCGGCCCGACAGGCAGACAATCATCGTCTTCTCGCGTGCCGCCTGCGGATCCTCAGCAGCCCAACGCTGGCACACGCGCAGCGCGCCCGCCAGAGCGTGCGAGGACTCAATCGCCGGGATAATACCCTCGGTGCGGCAGAGCAGACGCAGAGCGTCCATCGCCTCAGTATCGGTGACCGGCTCGTAGGTCACACGACCAATATCGGACAGGTACGAGTGCTCAGGACCCACGCCCGGGTAATCCAGACCAGCAGAAATCGAATGGGACTCAATGGTCTGGCCGTCCTCATCCTGCATCAGGTAGGTCATCGCGCCGTGCAGCATGCCCGGGCGGCCCAGAGTAATGGTCGCCGCGTGACGGCCGGTCTCCACGCCGTCGCCGCCAGCCTCAAAACCGTAAATCTCAACCGACGCATCGTCCAAGAACGCGTGGAACAGACCGATCGCGTTCGAACCGCCACCCACGCAGGCAGCAATACCATCGGGCAGGCGGCCAGTCTCAGCCAGAATCTGCTCGCGCGCCTCCTCACCGATAGCATCGTGGAAGAAACGCACCATCGCCGGGAACGGGTGCGCACCCGCAGCGGTACCCAGCAGGTAGTGGGTGTTCTCAACGTTCGAAACCCAGTCGCGCAGCGCCTCATTAATGGCGTCCTTGAGGGTGCGGGAACCGTTCTGAACCGCAATCACCTTCGCGCCCAGCAGCTGCATACGAGCCACGTTCAGCGACTGACGCTCAGTGTCTTCCTCACCCATGTAGACCACGCACTCCATACCGAAGAGCGCAGCCGCGGTAGCAGTCGCAACACCGTGCTGACCCGCACCGGTCTCAGCAATCAAACGGGTCTTACCCATACGCTTAGCCAGCAGAGCCTGACCAATCACGTTATTAATCTTGTGGCTACCCGTGTGGTTCAGGTCCTCACGCTTGAGGAACACACGCGCACCAGCATGCTCAGAGAACTTCGGAACCTCAGTCAGCAGCGACGGACGGTTCGAATACTCAGCAGAAAGACGCTGGAACTCAGCAATGAACTCGGGATCGTTCTTCGCCTCGTTAAAGGTTGCCTCCAGCTCATCCATGGCGGCAATCAGCGACTCGGGCATCCACCGCCCGCCGTACTCACCAAAATAGGGGCCGGGGGCATTCTTCAACGACTCGCCGTTGAGGAAAGCATCTGCCAGGTTCTCGCTCATCACTATTCCTTCCCTGGATGGTTGCCGCCGGATGCGCGCCGCGGGTAGGGCGGGGCATCAGGCCTGATCACAACGAAACACCACGCTAACCGCAAATAGGTGGGCGGTGTTCGCACATATCCCCCTATAGTACCCGGGCGCAGGCGGTGAACAGTACCCCGGGGTGCACATGACCATTCCTAGGACATGTGACGTTCGCCGGGATGGATGCGCGGCGAGCTACAGCAGCTCGCGCAGCTCCTCCATCTGTTGCGAAAGAACCGTCGACACGCCACCACGCATCGACACCCCGTACAGGGTCTCCGCAATCTGCATCGTGCGCTTCTGATGCGTCACCACAATCAGCTGCGAACGCTCCCCCAACTCACCAATCACCTGCAGCAGGCGCGAGAGGTTGCGGTCATCCAGCGCCGCCTCAACCTCATCGAGGGCGTAGAACGGCGACGGGCGAGACATATAAATCGCAATCAACAGCGCCAGCGAAGCGAGCGAACGCTCACCGCCAGACAGCAGCGACAGGCGCTTAACCTTCTTACCCGCCGGGCGTGCGTGAATCTCCACACCCGAATTCAGTGGATCGGACGGGTCGTCCAGCTCCAGGTGGCCCTCGCCTCCCGGGAACAGGGTCTCAAAGATTCGGTGGTAGTGGGTGTTAATGTCCTCCATTGCGGCGGTGAACACCTCCGCAATGTGGCTGCTGACCTCGTCCATGACCGTGTTCAGGTCGCGGCGGGTCGCCTTCAAATCCTCAATCTGCTGGTTCAGGTAGGCGTGACGTTCGGACAGCGCCTCGTACTCCTCCAGTGCCAGCGGGTTAATGGCGCCCAGCGCCTCCAGTTCGGCGCGGGTCGCCTTGAGGCGAGCGCGCACGCTCTCGGTGGAGGCTTCGGTAGTCTCTGATGCCGTTTCGGTAGCAGTATTTTCGGGAGCGTCGTTTTCGGAGGCAGCATTTTCGGAAGCCTCATCTGCGGGCAAGTCAACCGGCAGTTGCTCGGAGTACTCCTCCTCCAGCTGCTCCAGGGTCAATCCCGTCACCAGGCGGGCACGCTCAGCCAGCGCCTGCACGCGCTCCTGTACGCGCGCCGCCTCCGTCTGGGTGCGCGCCAGCAGGGTCAGTGCCGCCGCGTGCGCCGCCTGTAGGTCCTGCACCTCATCGTTCGTGCTGGTCAGGCCCTCCTGGGCGTTCTTCAGGGCGCCGCTCAGCTCGTGCAGCTGCTGCTCACGCTCGCTCACCTGTTCGGCAAGCACCTCACCCAGGCGCTGGGCGCGGTGCTCAATTGTCGCCGCGGGAGCCTGCTCTCCCGTGCCCGCCAGGTAGGAATCCTCGCGGGTGCGTGCCGACTCGTAGGCGGTGCGCGCTTGTGCCACGGATTCCTCTGCGGCGGTGAGGCGCTCGTTCAGTCGGGCGCGCTCATTCTGAATGTTCTGCGCGGAGGCTTCCAGGGACTCCGCCTGGGCGCGGGCGCGGGCATGCTCGGCGCTCGCCACGCCCGCCGCCTTCGCCGCCTCACGTTCCGCTTCAACCGCCGATTCTGCCGCGGTCTGAGCCTGCTGAACGGTCTGCTCGGCTTCGTCCAGTTCGGCGCGGGTGCGGGTCACGACCTGGGATGCGGCGCGGTATGCGGCGGCAAGTTCCAGGGGGCTGGCGCCTTCAGCCGGGTAGAGCAGGCTGTAGCGGGTGTGCTCGGTGCCTGCGGGGTCAAAAATACGCCAGATAGTGCGCTGACCTGCGAGGGTATTCTCTGCGAGCAGGTGCAGGGCTTGCTCTGCGGAGGCGGCATCCGGCGCGAACAGCACGCCTGCCAGGCGCTCACCCAGCGCCGCGGTGACGCGCGCCAGGGCGTGCTCGTCGATGCCGGCGAGCGCGGCGGCGTCCTCGCTGAGCGGTTCAATCATCTCGGTGGCCGGGCGGATACCCAGCTCGCGCAGCTCGGTGGCGCAGGATTCGGGCAGGGTGGTTTCGGGCAGTTCTGTTGAAAGTTCCTTCGCGGCAGATTCGCTGCTTTCGTCCCCCTTACCACCGCGCAACTGCGACACCTCGGCACCCTCAACCGGCACGCTCAACGCCGCGGTCGCCAGCGAGGTCAGCGCAGCAGACGCCGCGCGGGCATACTCGGGGTCAATCTGCACGGCATCCAGCACGCGCAGCAGGCTCGCGTTCTCCGCTTCGTTCGAAGGCTCCACGAGCTCGCCGGTCTCAGGGTCGAACACCGTCTCCGCAGATTCAGTGCCGGGCTCGGCGGGTGCTTCGCCCAGGCTCTGGCCCAGCGCCTCACGCAGAGTTGCGGCACGCTCGGCCGCCGCCGCGTAGGCGCGGGTCGCCTCCACCGCAGCGGCGCGGGCGGCATCCAGCCGAGCCTGCGCGCGGGCACGAGACTGCGCCGCCTCACCCGAGGCACGCTCAGTCTGCGCCACCTCGGACGCCGCCTTCTCAACGTTCTTCAGCGCCGCATCGTAGCGCTCCTCAAAGCTGGCGTAGCTTTCCACCGCGCGCTCTGCCTCTTCCCGGCGTTCCTCCAGCAGTTCCAGGGCGCGTTCGTATCCGGCGCGGGCGGCGGCGGTCGCCTCGGTCAGCTCCACACGGTAGGTGCGCACACGCTCGGCGGCAATGGACTGCACGGTGCGCACGCGCGCGGCGGACTCGCGCAGAGTCGACACGGCCTTCTGGCAGGCGGTGACCTCGGCGTTCAGGCGGTTCTGCTCCTGCTGATGCTTCGCGGATGCGGCACGTGCCGCCTCCAGCTGTTCTTTCAGGGTTTCGGCACGGCGGGTACCTTCCGCTTCGGAGGCGAGTGCCTGCGCCTGCTCAGCCTGCAGAACACCCAGCTGACGGGCCAAAAGAACCGCCTCCAGCTGGCGGATGCGTGCCTGCAGCTGGCGCGCGGTCGCGGCGGATTCTGCCTGTTCGCTCAGCGGCTGCAGCTGCGAATCCAGCTCGGTAACCAGGTCGCTCAGGCGGGTAACGTTTGATGCCACAGATTCCAGCTTGCGGCTAGTCTTCTCCTGGCGGCGGCGGTACTTGACCACGCCCGCCGCCTGCTCGATCATGTCGCGGCGCTGCTGCGCGGTGGCGTGCAGGACCGCATCCAGCTGACCCTGGCCGACGAGCACGTGCATCTGCTGACCCAGACCCGCCTCCGAGAGCAGGTCCTGAATGTCGGCAAGGCGCGCCGGGGAACCGTTAATCTCGTACTCGCTGCCGCCGGAGCGGAACATGGTGCGCGAAATCTGCACCCGATCAGCGGGAATGCTGAGGGTGCCGTCAGAATTATCGAAAGTCAGGGTGACTTTGGCGCGGCCCAGGGGCGCACGCTGGGCGCCGTCGCCCGGACCAGCCTCGCCGGAGCCCGCGAAGATAACGTCCTTCATGCTGCCGCCGCGAAGGCTCTTAGCGCCCTGCTTGCCCATAACCCAGGCGAGCGCATCCAGCACATTGGATTTGCCGGAGCCGTTGGGGCCGACCACCGCATTAATGCCGGGGGTGAATTCAAAAGTGGTGGCGGAGGCGAAAGACTTGAACCCGCGCAGGGTCAGCGACATCAGGTGCACAAGGGGCCTTTCTGCAGAAGAACTGGTGTGTGCCGGGCACGTTCTGTGGTGCGTGGCGGCATCCCTCTAGTGTACGCGGTGCGGCGGGCGGGCGGCGTGAACGTGCACGGGGTGAAGGGGGTTCAAAGTTCCTCATTCTGCATCATCTTACGCGCGGGGTGAACGGGCGCGTTCATATTGGGTCTACGGATACGGGTTCGCCCGGTCGGTGCGGTAGATTGGAATGAGCATCACGAATTCTGCGGGGCCGCTGTTCGCATCCCCGCGTTTTTCTATGTATCCCACTGACTTCTATTTTCAAGGGCCACACCATTGATGAATGCATCCGCCGATAAGGTCGGCACGAACTCTGACATTCGCCACGCTAATGCAGCTCTGCTGTCTATTACCCATGAGCTGCCTCCGGAGGTCGTCACGAGCGACTACTTCGATGAGCAGCTAGCCCAAACCTATAAGCGTCTGCGCATGCCGAAGGGCCTGCTGGAGCGCCTAGCCGGTATTAGCACTCGCCGCGGTTGGGCTGAGGGTCAGACCTTCGAGGACGGCGTGGTTGCCGCAGCCGAGAAGGCTATCGAGCAGGCGGGTATTGACCGTTCCCAGATTGGCCTGCTGATTAACGCTTCGGTGACTCGCGATAACTTTGAGCCCGCCGTTTCGGTGGGTGTGCACGACCGCCTGGAACTACCGCGTCACGCCCTGAACTTCGATATTACGAATGCCTGCCTGGGCTTTGTGAACGCGATGACTGTCGCCTCCACCATGATTGATGCGGGCGCTATCGACTACGCCCTGATTGTGGCTGGTGAGGATCCCTCCCCGTGGCACCGTACCGCGGTGCGTATCCTAAACAACCCCGATTCGACCCGCGAGGATGTGCTGGCTCAGTTCGCGACCCTGACCCTCGGTTCGGGTGCGGCAGCGGCTGTGATTGGTCGCGCTGACCGCCACCCGGAGGGCCACCGCATCGTTGGTTCGGTGTCCCGCGCGGGCACTGAGCACCGTAACCTGTGCATCGGTGGCGAGGCGGATCAGGGCATGAACACTGACGCCGAGGGCCTGCTTAAGCACGGCCTGGAGCTGGTGGCGCAGGCCTGGGAGCAGGCGCATCAGGACGGCTGGGAGTGGAACGACATGACCTCCTACGTGACCCATCAGATTTCTAACGCCCACACGAACGCCATTATTGAGGCGGTCGGTATTAAGCGTGAGCGCATCCCCTTGACCTTCCCGAAGTGGGGCAATGTGGCTGCGGCGGCTCTGCCGATGACTCTCGCCGAGTGCGCACCGACTTACAAGAGTGGCGACCGTATTCTGTGCATGGGTGTGGGTTCTGGCCTGAACACTGCCCTACTTGAGATTCAGTGGTAACCCGTTAGCCGGCAGCCCTTAGCCGGCAACCTATAGCTTTTGTGCGGTAGACATTCACCGATTCGATCCGGAAGGATTCCCCCAGCATGCGCCATTTGAACTTCCCTAAGGCTCAGCCTCCCTACAATCCGGAGGAATGGGCGGGCGTGAACCCGCGCTACTCCCACCTTCTGGAGGTGCCCACCTCCGCCCCCATTGAGCAGCGGGCGCAGCAGGCTGGCGCGCGCCGCTGGCACTACTTGGATAACCTTCCGGTGCTGGTCGAACAGGGTTTGGAGCCGATTGGCACAATCCTGTGCGTGCACGGTAACCCGACCTGGTCGTACCTGTGGCGTACCGTGCTGGATGCGGGCGTGAATGAGCGCGCCCCGTGGCGTGTGGTTGCGGTTGATCAGATTGATATGGGTTATTCGGAGCGCACCCACCTGGATTTGGAGGGTGAGCGCCGCACCCTGACCGACCGTATCGCTGACCTGGGTGATTTCACGAAGGCGCTCGGTCTGGATGAGACCGATAAGCCGCTCGTGACCCTCGCCCATGACTGGGGTGGGCTGGTGTCCTTTGGTTGGGCGCTGGAGCATCGCGAGATTCTTTCGGGCGTGATGCTGACGAACACCGCGGTCTACCATGACGGCATTGAGAATATCCCTGCCGCCCTGCGCCTGGCGTTGGGTGTGCACGAGTGGGGTACTCACGATTCGACCGCGTTTATTGATGTGACCTTGGGTTTGGCTCAGAATGAGGGCCGCCTGCCCGCGCCGGGTTCTGCCGGTGCCGGGGCGCTTGATGGCGCCCTGCCGCAGCCGGTGGGTCAGCAGCCTAAGCGCCTGTACCCAAGCCCTCTGAACGAGGCGATTTACCGTACGTACCGTGCGCCGTACGCTCATTCGGCGTGGCGTGAGGGTGTGCGTAATTTTGTGGGCGATATTCCGACCGGCACCGACATTCCTTCCTATACGCCGATGCAGCGTATTGCCGAGCAGATCCGTGACCTGGACGTGCCCGCGTTCTTCCAGTGGGGCACGAAGGACCCGGTGTTCCAGCGCCGCTACCTGTTCGACCTGATGGAGCGCATGCCGCAGGCGAAGGTGCACCGCTACGAGAAGGCCTCGCACCTGGTCATTGAGGATTACGATATTGCCTCCCCCATGATTTCGTGGCTTGCGCAGACTTTCGGCACGCTGGAGGACGGCATGCTGGTTCCGGCGCGTAATGCGGAGGCGGAGCATCGTGCCGCCCGCGCGCGCCGCCACGGTCTGACTACCGGCGAGGGCGCTACCGCTGAGGGTGCTGTTCCCGCGGCATTCCGCCCCATGCTCGCTGCCCTGACCGAACGCGCCAACGACGCCTCCACCGCCGTGGTGGATATGGACCCCAAGGGTGACGGCACCACCGTGAGCATGACCCTGACCTGGGCTGAGCTGAACCAGCAGGTCAACGCCGCCGCGACCCGCCTGCACGCCCTGGGTGTGCGTCCGGGCGACCGCGTGAACCTGATGGTGCCTCCGGGTGCCCGCCTGACCACCCTGATTTACGCCTGCATGAAGCTGGGCGCTGTCATTGTGGTGGCTGATACCGGTCTGGGTATTCCGGGTCTGACTCGCGCGTTGAAGGGCGCTAACCCGAGCTTCCTGGTGGGTATTCCCGCCGCGCTCAGTGCCGCCCGTACCCTGCTGTGGCCGGGTGTGCGTATTTCTGTGGAGCCGCTGGGTTCGGTGCAGGAGAAGCTGTTGGGCGTTGCCGGTTCGGTGTTTACCGCGCCCTCCGCTGACGGTACTCTGGGTGCGCCGGTGCCCACCCCGACCGTGGTGGAGTTCCCCTCCCCCGTGCCGGATGCTGATGCGGCGGTGCTGTACACCTCCGGTTCGACCGGCCCGGCTAAGGGTGTGGTGTACACGCAGCGTCAGCTGGCTGGTATGCGCGATGCCATTGCGAATACGTACGGTTTTGCGCCCGGTAGCGGCCTGGTGGCTGGCTTCGCGCCGTTTGCGCTGTTGGGCCCGGCGCTGGGTGCCACCAGCGTGACCCCGACGATGGATGTGACCCGCCCGAAGACCTTGACGGCTTCGGCATTGGCGTCGGCTGCGGCGGCTATTGATGCGTCGGTCGTGTTTGCTTCCCCCGCCGCCCTGGTGAATGTGGTGGCGACTGCCGATGAGCTGAACGCTGAGCAGCGTGCGGCGTTGGCCAAGGTTCAGACCGTGCTGAGTGCTGGCGCGCCGATTCCCGTGCCGCTACTGGAGGCGCTCTCCGCCCTGGTGCCGAACGCTTCCCTGCACACCCCGTACGGCATGACCGAGGGTCTGCCGGTGACCGATGTGTCTTTCGAGATGATTCGCCAGGCGATTGCTGAGGGCACCCCGAATGCTGCCGGTGAGGTGCTTGACCCGTTCGCCCGTGACGGCGTGTGCGTTGGTTTCGCGGTGTACGGTGCGGCGGTGGCTATTGCGCCGCTGCTGCAGGACGGTTCGGTGGCGGATGAGCTGACCCATGAGCCGGGTGTGACCGGTGAGATTCTGGTGTCGGCACCGCATGTGAAGGACCGCTACGACACCCTGTGGGTGACTGAGGAGCAGTCCATTAGCACTCCGGGTTGGCATCATACCGGTGACGTCGGCCACCTGGACGCTTCGGGGCGCCTGTGGGTTGAGGGTCGCCTCGCGCACGTGCTGCTGACTTCGCAGGGTGTGCTGACCCCGGTTGCGGCTGAGCAGTCCGCCGAGTCGCTGCCCGAGGTGCGCCGCGCCGCCCTGGTCGCGGTGGGCCCCGCCGGTACTGCCGCCCCGGTGCTGGTCATTGAAGCTTCCGCAAATACTGCCGCGTTGGAGGCGCGCCAGTCAGCATCGGGTCTCAAGCGTGCCCTGCTCGATCGCGTGCCCGGCGCTCGCCGCTTCCCCATTGCGGAGGGCGTGGCGCCCTTCGAGCTCTCGCAGCTGGTGCGTCAGAAGGTTGCCGAGGATACCGGCGTGGAACTTGCTGCGGTGCTGGTGGTGCACGAGCATCCGACCGATATTCGCCACAATTCGAAGATTGACCGCCCCGCCCTGGGTGAGTGGGCGTCGAAGGTCCTTGCGGGGGCGTAAGCGCCTGCCGGATTCCTAAGTCTAAGGAGTATGATGTCCCCTCATTCTTCGCGTGAGCCCTCTTCCCACGAGCCCGCACCCCGCCTGTCGACCTCGCATGCGGTGAGCTCCCCGACAGCTCGGTTCCGCAAACCTGCACAGCCGCTGGCGGCACGCTACACCGACCCCGCCCCGCGTTCGCTGCGCCCGATTGAGGAGCCCGATTTCGCACCGCGTATTGGCGAGCGCATCCTCTTTACCGGCGCGAGCGGCCTGCTGGGTCGTGAGAGCGTGCTGGCGTTGCTGCGTGCCGGCTATGATGTGCGCGTTTTTCAGCGTGGCGATTCGGGTATTGCGGCTCTGCTGCCCGATTCGGTGCGCCCGCGTTTTGAGCAGGTGCGCGGCGATATTACGAATGCGCAGGCTGTGGATCTGGCGATGACCGGTGTCAACGGCGTGGTGCATGCCGCGGCGAAGGTTTCGGTCAGCGGCGAGTGGGCTGATTATGAGCGCATCAACATTGAGGGCACCCGCACCCTGCTGCAGGCGGCACTGAACCACTCGGTGGGTTCGTTCCTGTACATTTCATCGCCGTCGGTGGCTCATGCCGGTGCGGCAATTGTGGGTGACGGTGCCGGCGTGGCGTCCCCGGAGCATGCGCGCGGTAACTATGCGCGTTCGAAGGCTGCCGCTGAGCTGCTCGCGCTGGAGGCGAACGGCACTGCCCTGCCCGGTGGCGGGGTGTTGCGCGTGGGCGCATTGCGTCCTCACCTGATGTGGGGTCCGGGCGATACCCAGCTGGTCGAGCGTATTCTGGAGCGTTCCGCCGCGGGCCGCCTGCCGCTACTATCCGGCGGTACGGGTCTGATTGATACGCTCTACATTGATAACGCCGCGGATGCGCTGGTGCGCGGCTATCAGCGCCTCGACGCTTTTGCGGGCAAGGCGCTGGTGGTGACGAACGGTCAGCCGCGCACTATCGCTGAGCTGCTCGGTGGTTTCTGTGAGGCGGTGGGCGTTCCCGCCCCGCGTTTCTCGGTTCCGGCGAAGGTTGCGGCTCTGGCGGGTAAGGTCATTGAGCGCGTCTGGGAGCGTCTGCCAAAGAACGTGACTGCCGGTGATGAGCCGCCGATGACGGAGTTCCTCGCCGAGCAGCTGTCGACCGCGCACTGGTTTGATCAGCGCCGCACCCGCGAGCTTCTGCAGTGGGAGCCCGCCGTGTCGATTGAGGAAGGCTACGAGCGTCTGGGCTTGTTCTATGGCGACAGGTACAGCCGCTAGGTGCAGGCGATAGGTACAGCCGCTAGGTGCTTCTTTTCGGGGTGGCTTTCGGGTTGGCTCCCCCGCCCCCGGTATATACAACTGAGGTTTAAACGAATGACGGCGTAGCTACATCCCCCTATGGGAGGAACGTAGCTACGCCGTCATTCGCATATCTAGCGTGAGTTTGTGCCTGTCGTAAACCTTATCGAGAGCCTTTACCTAGCGAGAACGTGGTGCCCGCTGGCAGTGCGGGCAACGGTAGGACGAACGGTTCTGGAACGGTTCGCGCACCATCAGGGTCGTGCGGCCCGCCTCCGCGCAACGGTGGCAGGGCTCCCCGGCACGCCCGTAGGCGTTCAGCGAGCGCTCAAAGTAGCCCGACTCCCCCAGCACGTTCACATACAGGGCATCGAAGCTTGTGCCGCCAGCCGCCAGGGACTCGCGCAGTACCTGGGTGACCGCCTCCAGCAGTTCGCGGGTTTGGGCGGCGCTGAGGGTGCGGGCGGGCTTCGCGTAGTGCAGCCGCGCACGCCACAGCGCCTCGTCAGCGTAGATATTGCCCACGCCGGAGATCACCGACTGGTCCAGCAACACCTTCTTAATGCCGCTGGAGGTGCGCAGGAACTTGCGACGCACCGCTGCGGGGTCGAAGAATTCGTCCAGCGGGTCGCGGGCAATGTGCTTGACCGCCTCCGGTACTAGAAAACGCTCAGGTACTTCACCCGGCGCTGCTTCATCCGCCGCTGCTTCATTCACTGCAACTGCCGCGGGTACGTCCGGCACCAGCCGGCTAAGGAACATGCCGCCGAAGATGCGCTGGTCCACGAAGAGCAACCGCTGCCCGGTGTTTGCCCGGTTGGTGCTCGCCCGGTTGGTGCTCGCCGCGCCGCCGGTAGCTTCCGCCCGTCCTAGCTCAAGCGCCACGCGCAGGTGCCGCGGCTGCTCATCAAAGGCCGCGCGAGCCTCAGATTCATTACCCGAGTCGCCGCCCGAGTCACTGCCGGAATCACCGCCCGGCTCATCGCGCACGAGCAGCTGACCGCTCATGCCCAGATGCACCACGAGCGCCTCGTCGGCAAGCGTGCCATCCGACTCGCTCAGGGTCAGCCACAGGTATTTGCCGCGGCGGTATGCACCGCGCAACGTCCTGCCGGTGAGTGCCGCCTCAAAGTGGGCGGGACCGGGCAGGTGCCTGCGCAGCGAACGGGCATCGACCACGCGCACCGCCTGCACGAGCCGACCCAACGAATGGTCGGCGATGCCCGCACGAACGGTTTCCACCTCGGGCAGTTCGGGCATGATTCCCTCCAATCAGCGAGGCTGCAGAATCAAGAACCCGCAGAGCTAACAGACCTGCAGGATGCTTGAATGAGCCTAACCCAGAACGCGATACGCCTGCTCAGCGGCAAGGCGCTCCGCCTCCTTCTTGCTCGGACCCACACCGGTACCGGTCTGCTGGTTCGCCACAATAGCGACCGCAGTGTACACGCGCGCGTGGTCGGGGCCCTCGCCGGTGACCTCGTAGCGCACGTCTCCCCAGCCGCGGGCGGTGGCGAGGTTCAGCAGCTCAGTCTTCCAGTCGCGTCCAGAGTTCAGGACCTTCTCATCGTCGAGCAGCGGCGCAATCAGGCGCAGCACCAGGTCACGAGCCGCCTCGCGACCGCACTCCAAGTAGGTCAGGCCAAAAATCGCTTCCATGGTGTCGGCAAGGATCGAGTCCTTATCGGCGCCGCCGGTGTGAATCTCGCCCTTACCGAGCAGGATGTACCTGCCCAGATCCAGGTCGCGTGCCACCTTCGCCAACGCCACCGTAGACACCACCACGTGGTGCAGCTTCACGAGCTCGCCCTCGGGCAGGTCGGGGTAGCGTCGGTACACTTCTTCAGCAATCGCCAGGGAAAGCACCGAATCGCCCAGGAACTCCAGGCGCTCATTATGCTCCACCCCGGGGTTCTCGAAGGCGTAGGAGCGGTGGGTTAGGGATAGCAAAAACGTCTCGGCGTCGATATCGACCCCGAGACGTTTACGCAACTCCCTAGTATCAACACTAGGAAATTCAAACATAAGGATTCACCGCTTCTTAGGCGTCTGCAACCTTACGGCCCTTGTACTCCAGGAACAGGGCGTTGCCTGCAGCGTCGGTTACAACCTTTGCCTGGTGGGGCAGGCTGTAGGTCACGCGACCGTTTTCAACGGTCTTAACCAGCTGGGGCACGGATGCCTTCCACTGGGAACGGCGTGCGCGGGTGTTAGCGCGGGACATCTTGCGCTTGGGAACAGCCACAGCTATCTCACAATCTCTAGTAACAACAATTTAGTTTTCGGTATCTGCACCGAGCAGGCCCTGTAGGGCCGACCAGCGCGGATCCAACACCTCGTGATGATGCCCGGGGTCATCCTCCAGGCGCGCACCGCAATCGGCGCACAGACCCTGGCAGGTGTCCCTACAAACAGGCTGGAACGGCAGTTGAAGGATTACTGCGTCCCGCAGAGCCGGTTCAAGGTCGATGGAATCATCCTCAACGGCGTACTGCTCATCTACTTCGTCTTCGGGGCCGCCAGCCGGGGCCTTCTCAAAGACGAAAAGCTCTTGAATATTGGCCGACATCTCGTAATCAATCGGATCCAAGCAGAGGCTACACTCGCCGTGTACATCCACAACGACGGAGCCGGTTACTAGGATACCATCAACAACAGACTCCATACGAATATCGAGGTCAATATCCGAACCCTCTTCCACGCCGATGAGCGTGTTACCCAGGTCTGCCGGTGCGGGCAGAACCTCAGTGAGGGTTTCCATGGTGCCGGGGCGGTGAATCAGGTTAGTAACCGATACCACCAGCGGCGATGCGTCTGCACGTGAAATGGCGTTTCTCCTTACGAAATGTATAAACCAAAGTCCCATTTTAGGGGTCATTCGCACCGTTAATCAAGATTAAGCGCCTTTTAAATCTCTTTAAGTGGCGCTCACCTCTTAAATATCCCCTTAAGGAGGCGCCGCGCGGCACTTAACCGGCCGGTCGGGGCTACTGCTGGGGGACTTAATTGCCCGGTCGGCGGTGCGAGTTATTCTGCCGGGGCCCTGCCGGTGGGCGTGTCGGATGGGTGCGCACAAGGTGGTGTGCGCATGGGTTGATGAGGCCTTTTTCTAGGCGTTTTTCAGGGCGCGGGCGACCGCCTCCGGCACGAAGGGGGTCACGTCACCACCCAGCGACGCCACCTCACGAATAATCGTGGACGACACCGCACCGTAGCGGTCCTCACCCGCCAAGAACACCGTCTCAACCTGCGCCAGGTGGCGGTTCATGCTCGCCATCGGAGCCTCATAACTGTAGTCCGTTGCCGAACGCAGACCCTTCACCAGCACCTTCGCACCACGCTCCGCCGCGTACTCGGCAAGCAGCACGCCCGGCGGAATCGGCTCCACGCTCACGCCCTCAATACCGAGCTCCTGCAGGGACTCACGCACCAGTTGCACGCGCTCCTCCAGGGAGAAACGGTACTTCTTGGAGCTATTGTGCGCCACGCCCACAATCACCTCGTCAAAGAGCTGAGCGGCGCGGGCAATGATTTCCAGGTGGCCGTGGTGCACGGGGTCAAAAGATCCGGGGCAGAGGGCAATCATGGCGGTCCCTTCACGAATAAATATCAGACGTTGGAATGAGTAGATACGGGCGAATTTAGGATGCGGGTTAGTGGCATGCGGGCGAGCACAGGCTGAGGCAGCAAGCTGCGGCGGCAATCTTAGGTAGCAATCTTAGGCAGCGAGCTCTTCAGCGTCCTCGCCGGATTCGTTGCCGAACTCGTCGCCTGCTTGCTCTTCCACCTCGTCAGGCTCCACATAGTAGAGAACCGTCTCACCGTGCTGACGGGTCGAAAAACAGTACAGGCCCTCGCCCCACACCGGCTCGGGGTCGCGCGAAGAACGCTCCACTACGACCACGGCGCCCTCGGCGAGCTTGGGGGTGAGCGCCTCCAGCAGCTCGCTGACCTGCTCATTCGGCATGGCGTAGGGCGGGTCAACAAACACCAGGTCCCACGGGCCGGAGGCGGACTTCACGTAGGTCAGCGCCTGAGATTGCTGCACGCGCGCCGCAGAACCGGTAGCACCAGAAGAACCGGTGCGCCCCATCGCCTTCTCCAGCGCGGCAACGTTCTTACGAATCACCGCAACAGCCTTCGGGTACGTGTCCAGCAGAGTCACGGAGGCGGCACCGCGCGAGAGCGCCTCGCAGCCCAGCGCACCCGAGCCACCAAAGGCGTCAAGCACGCGGGCGCCACGAATAATGTCGTAGCTCTCCAACTTCGAGAAGAGGGATTCCTTCACCCGGTCGGTGGTGGGGCGAGTATTATCCCCCGGAACCGAGGCAAGGCGAACGCCTCCGGCGGCACCGGAAATAATACGGCTCATAGGTCTCTCCTCTTAACTAGTGCGGTGTGTTCAAGTCACGGTTTCAGCGGGTGGTGGGCTGGTCTAACAGGGAGTTTTCCCTTATCGGGTACTTATCCCCTGCCGAGGAACGCCTCACGGTCAGCGTCCAGGGCGCGGTCAATCGTACGCGCCAACGACGGATGCTTAGCCAGCGTCGGGTCCTTCTCCACCACCGAGCGGGCATCCTCACGGGCACGCTCAATAATGTCGGCATCGGCGAGCGCCCGCAAGAACCGCAGGGTGCTCTTCGAGCCCGATTGTGCAGCACCCAGAATATCACCCTCACGGCGCTGCGCCAGGTCGATGCGGGAGAGCTCAAAGCCGTCCGTGGTGGAGGCGACCGCATCCAGGCGCTCGCGGGACACGCCGCCCTCCTCCTGGCGGGTCACCAGCAGGCAGGTGCCCGCGTAGCCGCCGCGGCCCACACGACCGCGTAGCTGGTGCAGGCCCGAGATGCCGAAGCGGTCGGCGTCCATGATAATCATGAGCGTGGCGTTCGGGACGTTCACGCCCACCTCAATGACGGTGGTGCTGATGAGCAGGTCAATCTCACCGCGCTCGAAAGCAGTCATGACAGCGGTCTTCTCCGCCGGGTCCATGCGGCCGTGCAGGGTGCCGATACGCACGCCGACGAGGGCATCCTCAGCGCTCAGATAGGAGTACATTGAGGCGACCGAGGTCAACTGAACCTTGCCGTCGCTACTGGCACTACCACCCTGACCGAAATAGCCCTGGGCAGAGTTGCCCGCGCCAGTTCCCGCACCGTTCAGGCTGGATGCGCCAAAGAACGCGGCACCCTCCTCCAGGCTGTCGCCATCCTCCCCGATTTTGGGTACGACAACATACACCTGGTGACCCGCGTCGATTTCTTCGCGGGCGCGCCTCCACAGCCGGGACGCCCAAGCGGGCTTCTCGGCGAGGGGCACCACGTGCGTTGAAATTTTCTGGCGGCCGGCGGGCAGGGTGTCGAGCACGGACACGTCCAGGTCACCGAATACGGTCATGGCGACGGTACGCGGAATGGGCGTTGCGGTCATGACCAGGCGGTGCGGCAGAACGCCGTCGGTGCCGCGCAGGCCGTCACGCTGCTCCACGCCGAAGCGGTGCTGCTCGTCCACGACGACCAGACCCAAATCGTGGAAGCTCACCTCATCGGAAAGCAGGGCGTGGGTGCCGATCACGATCTGGGCGGTGCCGTCGGCGAGCTCCTGCAGTACCTTGCGCTTAGCGCGGGTACCCATGGAGGCGGTCAGCAGGCGCACACGCACACGGCGGGGTTTCTCCCCGCTCCCCGTGGGGGTTCCCTCGGCAGAAGCGTCAGCTGAATCGTCAGAGTCTTCGGGCGCCGCCATATCCCCCAGGATGTCCAGCACCGAACGCAAATGCTGCTCGGCAAGCACCTCGGTCGGGGCGAGCATCGCGGACTGGCCGCCCGCATCGGCAACCTGCAGCATGGCGCGCAGAGCCACCACGGTCTTACCGGAGCCCACATCACCCTGCAGCAGGCGGTTCATGGGCGATTCGCTCGACAGATCGGCGGCAATCTCAGCGCCCACCTTCTGCTGCCCCTCGGTCAGCTCGTAGGGCAGAACCTGAAGCAGCCGATCGGCGAGGCCGCCCTCCACGGCGGGGCGCGGCTGAGTCAGGTGCGCGGCACGCACCGAATGCAGGCGGGCGAGCGCGCTCTGCAGCACGAACGCCTCGCGGTAACGCATCTGCGCCTGCGCGGCACGCCAAGTGTCCTCCGAATCGGGGGTGTGCAGGGCGCGGTACGTCCACTCCAGCGAGGGCACCTTGCGGGCGCGACGAATCGTGTAGGGTACCGGGTCTTCGAGTTCTTTGAGCGGCACCTTTTCGAGCAGCTGCGCCATGTAGCCGCTAATGCGGTCGGTGGGCAGCTTCATGGGGGCGCGGTAGACGGGCACGGGGGCGGTGGCGGCGTCGGTGACGTCCGCGCCGGAGGCGTCCTTCGAGAGCAGGGCGTAGTGTGGGTTGGTGAGGGTGTATTCGCCGCGGTAGATGCCGACCCTGCCGGAGAACATCATGGTTTCACCCTCGCGGATTTCGCGGGCGGCGGTCCAGGCGTTGAAGAAGGAGAGCTTCATCTGCGAGCCAATGAGCGCGCCCGCACCGGGATTCGTGCTCGGGCTGGGTGCGGGCACGCCAAAGAGGCCTCCCTGCGCGAAGCTATCCTGGCCGAACGAATCTTGGCCGTAGCTATCTGCGTAGCCGCTGTAGGAGGCGGGCTGTGCTCCCCTGCCCTGGGTGGGGTTCGGGGCGGTGGGATTCTGCGCCACGGGGTTCTGGGCTGCTGGGTTCTGCATGGAGTTAGCGAGCGCGTTGATGCGCGGGTTGTGCATCCCGGTTGCCTGCCAGTTCTGCGCGGGCACTGCAGAGGAACCGGGGCGGTTAGCGCGCCCTGGCACCACGGATACAGGTCCACCAGCGCCGTAACCAGTAGCGCCGTAACCAGCGGCACCGAAACTGGTGAGGCTTTCCTGCCCAGTAGCGTCGGAAAGCCGGTCGGTGATGGTCACTTCCGTGATTTTGCCGCGGCGCGCCGCCATGGTTCGGGTGCTCACATGCACCACGCGGGCAATGATGGTGACGTCCTGGCCCTCAACAAGTTCGGCGAAGGAGCTGAGCTCACCGCGCGGCAGGTACTTGCGCGGAAAGTAATCGAGCATCTCCCCGACGGTGTGCAGGTCCAGGTGTGTAGCGATTGCCTTGGCACTGGGTGCGGGCAGGTACTTTTTGAGCGGCGCATTTTCGATGCGGTCTTCGGAGGCGTAGCGCGCCAGGGCACGGCTCTTAGCCTCCGCGGCAGCTGATGCGGGCTTCTCAGCGGCAGCCTTCTCAGGAGTTGCCTTCTTCGCGGAAGCTTTCTGGGCGGGAGCTTTCTTCGGCGTAGTTTTTTGCGCAGGCGTTGCCTTCTTGGAGGGGGTTTTCGGCGTAGCGGTTTTCGATGCCGGGGTTTTAGATGCCGCGGCTTTGGAAGCGGGAGCTTTCTCTGCGGGCGCAGTCTTCTTCGCTACAGCCTTTTTGGGTGCAGACTTTTTGGTCGCGGACTTTTCAGCTTCTATCTCGGGCGCACTCTTCTTCGGCGCAGGCTCCTGCTCGACCTCTTCGCTTGCCTTCGTTACCTTTTGCGGGCGCGCCGGAATATCCCGCGCGGCAGTTTCACTCTCCTGCGGGCTCGGTTCGTTCTGAACTAGTTCTTTCTGGGCAGGTGCCTTCTGAACCGTCTTCTTCTGAGCGGGTGCCTTGCGGGTTGCCTTCTTCCGTGCGGGCTCCTCCGCCTGAGTTGCCTGCCGCGCCGCCAACGCAATATCGACCAGCTCGTAGAGAGCGTCGTCGGTCATGGTGTGCGCGGCGGGGCCCAGCGAATGTTTGAGCGTCTTGAGCGCCTTACGGTAGGGTGCGCTGGCGCGCTGTGCCGCGCGTTCGCTCAGTTCGGCGCGGCTCACCTCGCCGCGGGCGTAGGCGGCAAGATCACGCACGGTCAGCTCGGCGGTGGTGCGGAGCTGCTCATCGCTCAGTAGAAGCGTAGCTTTTTTCCCCCGCTGAGCGCGGGTAGGCTCGACAGCCGTTGACTCTGCGGGTTCACCCTGCGCTGCCTCGGCCTTCGCAGGTTTAGTCTTAGCGGGCGCAGGCTCGGGAAGCCCCAAATCCAGGGCTTCCTGCTGTGGGTTCACGGAACGTCGGGCGGGGCTCATACGCCGCCCTCCGCACCGCACGCGTGGTCGGCGTGGTGGCCATCCGTCAGGGAGGAAATACGCTCATCCGCCCACTGCCCGTAGCCCATAATCAGCTCGCGGGCGGGGTCGATGTCGGGCACATGCACGTGCAGCGCCCAGAGTCCAGCCGCCATGTCCAGGGGCGTAATGAGCAGACTGTCACCCATGGCTTCAAGTTCGGGGCGCAACTGCGCCAGGGCGAGGGGCTCGCAGGTCAGCGTACCCATGAGCTCCCAGCCACTCTGCCCCTCACCTTCTGCGTGCTCGGCAGGTTCAGAACCTACCGCAGAAGCCACACCGGCAGAGGGCGCACGCAGCATGGACTCCACCTGCGCCTCGTTCAGGATCGCGCCCTCCCAACGCGGGTTGGAGTGCACCACGGCAAGGTAGAAGCCGAGCGCGCCAGCATCCACGAAACCTGCAAGCTCGGGTGAGGGCGGGAACTGCGCGGTACGTTCCAGAGCGGCACGCATCAGCGCACGTCGACGCTCTTTGAGCACCTCGTCAGCGGCATCCGTATCATAGTGCGCGTCCAGGCGGGCGAGCTCCACCATGACCGACAGCATCGTGGAGGGCACCATCTGCTCCCCCACGCTGGCGCGAATACGCTCAGCCGCGAACGCCATCGCGCGCGCCTCCGCGTGGGCGTACTCCAGCTTCACTTCACGATGCTTAGGCAGGGAGCCGCCGGCAATCACAGCTTCGTAGTCTACTTCCAGGGCGCGCACGAGCGGCAACTCGGCAGCCGCCTCACCAAGTTCCTGGGAGAGATTGCCGGGCAGGAACCAGTAGCTGCGCACCGCCTCCAGCGCCCAGGCGCAAAGCAGGGTGCCGGAGTTGCCGCGTGCCACGCGGGATGCACGCATAATCGCGTGCTCGTAGATGCCGCCTAGCTGCACCCACAGGTGGGCGAGGGTTTCCCCGTCAGAGGTGCCCTCCCCGCCAAGAATTTCGCCCGCGGGAAGAACCTCACTAGAAAGAATTTCACCGGGCAGAACCTGCTCCATGCCCCGCTCAAACTCTTCGGTCAGGGTCAGCAGGGTGTGGGCGATATTGGAGCCGGTGTCCTTATCGGGCACGGGGAACCCGTTGAGTTCGTTGAGCGCCTCGCGGTAGCGTTCGATGGTGGTGCGGGCGGCGGTGGACCACGCTACGCCGAAGCGGTAGGCACGCACGCAGGCGCGGCGGTAAATCTCGCGCTCTTCGGTGCGCTGGTTCTGTTCTGCGTTCACGCTACCCTCCTCGTCAGTTTCGTCGGTTTCGTCAGTTTCGCGCGGTTCTCGGCTGAGTTTGTGGCTAGTTCCCGACTGATTTCCCGGTTAGTTCCCGGCTAAATCTTAGCGCCCGCGGCACGGGCAGAATCCAACCTATTTCGTACTTCTATTCTAGGTAATTTCGGTTAAATGTACGGTATTGCCCGTCGTCTATCCCGCGGGATGAAAGCACGGAGGATGAAAGCCCGGACTAAACTTACAAACCGCACGCACCTCGCGGCACTCGATGGAACTCCTATGCGGAAGCCCCGTAGTGTTCCCAGCCCATGCCGTCCAGGGATCGGCCGTCCATGACGACCGCCGCGCCGGTCACCGCATTGTGGCGGCGCTCGGCACCGTAGAGTTCGGCGCTCAGACCGCGCTCCGGGGCGTCCGCCACGCAGGTGCCCAGGGGCACGAACTCTTCGGGTACTTCACCGGGGAAGGTCGCCAGCAGGCCGTGGTCTTCTCCACCGACCAGCACAAAGGTGCGCGCCAGGGATGCGGGGCTCTCCCCCGCCTCGTTGCGCTCACCAATCGCCAGTAGTAGGCGTGCCAGCGGTAGTAGCGGCTCGGCGAACGCATCCACGGCGGCACGGTCGAGGCGCATCTGCACCCCGGAGGCGGCGGCAACTCGTCCAGCATCCTTCACGAGTCCGTCGGAAAGGTCCAGCATGGAGCTCGCCTGATGCTGGCGTGCCATCTCACCGGCGGGGATGGGGCTGACCGGGTGGTGATGTGATTCGACGGCGCGCTCGCAGACCGCAATCATGTGCGCGGCATCTTCGGGGGTGAGGGTGCGGACAAGCTCGATGAGCCCCTCGGGAAGATCGCTAGAGCCTTCAGCTTGCTTCTCAACATGCTTCTTTTCCCACGCCTGTCCCACCGCATCCAGCGCCGCTTCGACTTCCTGGCCTGCGGCGATGGCACGCAGCAGTGCCGTGGCGGGCCGGGAGAGCGGGTTGAGCAGCAGGCGCAGACCGGCATCGGACCAGGCGGTACGCCCCGCCAGGGCGATGGTGTCGCCGGGGCGCGCGCCGGAGCGCAACACGGCGCGATCCGTGTAGCCGAGGGCGGTGACGGTCACCGACATTTCGGTGGAGTCGCCAATATCGCCGCCGCCAATCACGCATTCGGTGGCTCCGCAGGCGTTGATTCCGTCCACAATGCCGTGGGCGAAGCCGTCAATCCAACCGTAAGGAGTGCTACCGGGCAGGCTCAGGGAGATGAAGAGGCTCACCGGGCGTGCACCCATGGCGGCAACGTCGGCGAGGTTCTGGGTCGCGGCTTTGCGCCCCACATCGTAGCCGCTACTGCGGGCGGGTTCCAGAATGAACTCACCGGCCTCACCCGCCCGTGCGATACCGCCGGGCCAGAGGTTCATGAAGTCCTGGTCCTCAACGAGAGTGTCGGTGGTGACCACGGTACGCTGCCCGGGCGCGGGCGCGGCGAGGACGGCACAGTCGTCGCCGGGGCCCACCTCGAGGGGTTCGATGCGCCCCGCCTGGCGTGCCGTTGCGGCAACCTGCTCGTTGTGGGCGTTGATAATCGGCATGAAAGCGCGCAGAACGCGGGACTCCCCCAGCTTTGAGAGAGGTGTCTCTCGCATGGGGTTGTCCCGCGTTTCGCTAAAAGTCTGAGGATTCACATCCTCTATTATCGCGTATTCTTACGCGTTATGTTTGCCTATGCTCCGCGGCTGAAGTAGCGGATTGCCAGAGCAATCAGCACCAGACCGATGAGTGAGAAGAGGATCAGCGGTGCAATGCCGGAAAGTCCGGAATCGTCCGCGTCCGCATTCTTCACGGCCTGCTCCTGGGCGGCGTTCGCGCCGTCAGCCTTTGCCACGCTCTTTGCGGAGCGGCTGGCGCTAGCCGAGGTGGAGGAGCTAGGCGACTTCGAAGCCGATACCGAGCTTGAGGAGCTCGAGGGGCTTACCTCGCGGGAGTGGTCCTCGTCGGTCTTATTGCGCGAGAGGTATCCAGCAACCCAATCTGCCGCACCCGGGATGGAGTCATTCGAGCCGTTATTGGCTGCAATTCGTCCAAGGGTGGTACCGCCGGAACGCAACGGATCGTCATCCTCGCCATCAAGCCTGTCGCTCGGTGCCTTGCTCGGTGAAGAGCTCGAAGATCCCGAAGAGGAACTTGAGGATTCAGAGGAGTTGCCCGGTCGCGGAAGCTCAATGGAGATGATGACATCTTCCCCAGAGACTTCCTGACGATTGCCGGGGACGGTCACCGGGTTGTTCGCCGGAGGAATCGGAGCAACAGGTTCGGTCTCGATCGGGGTAACCGATTTGGAGTCCGAGCTGTCCTTGTTATCCTCTACCGGAGCTACGGGAGCTACCGGAATCACGGGGATGACCGCGTCCTTGGTCGGCTCGTTAGTCGGCTCCTGCTTAGCTTCCTTGGAGGGCTCCTGAGTCGGATCCTGAACCGGGGCCGGGACGACCGGAACCTGGGTCGGCTCCGGGTTCGGTTCCGGAGCGGGGTCCTGGGTCGGTTCGGGGGTCGGTTCGGGAGTTACGTCCTTCGTCGGCTCGGGAGTAGGTTCAGGAGTAGGCTCCGGATTCGGGTCCGGGTTCGGCTCGGGAGTTACATCCTTCGTCGGCTCGGGAGTAGGTTCAGGGGTGGGCTCTACCGTAGGCTCAGGGGTCGGATCCTGAGTAGGCTCAGGAGTTGCATCCTTGGTGGGTTCCGCGGTGGGCTCCACAGTAGGCGCAACGGTCGGTTCCGGAGTGGGAGCAACAGTAGGTTCTGCCGTCGGCTGGACCGTAGGCTCCGCAGTCGGAGCTACAGTCGGCTCAGCCGTCGGAGTTGCGGTAGGAGCAACACTCGGTTCAGCACTTGCGCTAGGAGCTACGGTCGGCGTAGCGGTAGGTTCAGCGGTCGCATCCTTAGAGGGCTCTACGCTAGGACTCGCTGTAGCACTCGGGCTTGCAGTCGCACTAGCAGAAGCGGTGGGCTCGGCAGTAGGCTGCGCGGTAGCGTTCGGGGTAGGAGTCGCATCCGGGCTGGGCGTAGCACTTGCGGAAGGCTCGGCACTAGCGGTGGGCTGAGCGCTCGAAGAAGCGCTAGGCTGAGCGATGGGCTCTGCCTGCGCATTGTCAGTCTTATTGTCCCCCTGAGCGGTGGGCCATGCGCTCACGGTTGCGAGCGTGGGTACTGCCGTATGAGAGGAAGATGCCGCGTTAGCGGTGGGGTCCAGGGTTTGGCCTGCGGTGCCGACAGGGTTGGGCGGAACCTGAGACGCAGCCTCCTGCACATCTTGAGCAAATGAGGCTACGTAGGGGCTTCCGGAAGCAACCAGTGCTGTCGCCAGACTCGCAGAGACCACCTTACGGTTTCGTTTTCCCAAAGGTTGTCCTTGACTTTCTGATACGTTGTGAGTGAATAGATACCCAATCGCTAGGGCAGATTGGATATACCTTCATCTATTCTACCGAATCGGCTTTTTCTTCATTACTCATTTTAGCGCTTTCATACCAATCTTTGAGCTTCAAGATGTGCAACGACCATCAACAACATCTTTTCATTACCTAGAAGCATCATTTCATGCACTTGTGAGCAGAATTACGTTTTGCCTTATCAGTACCACTTTAAAACTTGCACTCCACCATCCAAACGACCCCGAGGCGAATATAAGTGATTTTTCTCATGAGTGAAAAACGAGCGATTCTCATAAGCTTTTGGGGCTCAATACGTACCAATTACCCTTCCCACAAAGGCATTAACTTGCCCACCGCGCAAAAAGCGCCCCGGTGCGAATCCCTCAAGAATCCGCACCGAGGCGCCTGACAACAGGGGCTACTCCCCCGCCGTTACGTATTCAATAACTGAGCGCAGTCAAAACGACAGCGCACCCAAGAACTAACGCAGCTTCAATAACAACTAACGCAGCCTCAAGAACTAGCGCAGACCCAGGGGTCGTTCCATCGCCAGGGTCAGCAGCTCGCTAATCAGGTCAGTGTAAGAGATGCCGGTGTTCTCCCACATGGTCTTGTACATCGAAATCGGGGTGAAGCCGGGCATCGTGTTCACCTCATTGATGACCAGGCGGCCATCCTCGGTGTAGAAGAAGTCCGCACGAGACAGACCCTCACCATCCAGTGCCAGGAATGCCTTCACAGCCAGCTCGCGCAGGCGCTCCTGCACATCCTGCGGCAGGTTCGCCGGGCACACGGTCACGGCGGAGGACTCAGAGACGTACTTGGCCTCGAAATCGTAGAAACCGTGGTCCTGATCCACAACCTCGATCTCGCCGGGGTAGGATGCGCGGGGCATCTCGCCGTGGTGGCCGTCGAGCACGGCGCACTCAATCTCGCGGCCCACGATGCCGGCCTCGATGATAATCTTCGGGTCGTGGCGGCGAGCCTCCTCGATGGCGGGCACGAGCTCCTCCACCGAATCCACCTTGGTAATGCCGAAGGAAGAACCTGCGCGGGTCGGCTTCACGAACATGGGGAAGCCCAGCTTCAGCACGCGCTCCAGAATCTGCTCACGGTCCTCGTGCTCCCACTGGCGGTTGGTGACGACCTCGTAGGGGCCGACTTCCAGGCCGGCGGACTCGAAAGCAACCTTCATGAAGTGCTTATCCATGCCCACGGCCGAGGCGGTCACGCCGCAACCCACGTAGTGCAGGTCGGCCATCTCCAGCAGACCCTGCACGGTGCCGTCCTCACCGAAGGGGCCGTGCAGCAGCGGGAACACAACGTCCACCGGTGCGGTGCGGGTAACGTTACCCTCAGCATCCACCAGGGTCAGGCGGGAATCGCCGGCGCCCATCGGCAGGAACACCTGCTGGGTACCCTCGGGGAACTCTGCGGTACCGCGAGTGCCAGCAGTCAGCTCGGCAAGCTGCTGCTCGTCGGTCAGATACCAGCGGCCGTCACGGGTAATACCGATAGTGATGACGTCGTAGGCGGTGCGGTCAATAGCGCCCAGAACGCCGGCAGCGGTAATGAGCGAAATCGGGTGCTCGGAGGAGCGGCCACCGCACAGCAGGGCGACGGTCTTCTTCTCGGTCATATATTTCTCCTAGTCAATGTTCCCCTACCCTTAGATCCGGAAGGTGGAACGGCAATGCGTCAATAATCCTAACGCACGAATACCGTCGCGGTCACTGATGCGTTTCTCACGCACCGGTTTTCCGCAACGGTATCCGTCCTTGGATGTTTACATTCAATCTTCTTCTAGTATGTCCTGGCACACACCACTAATCAGGGGTTACCAGCACACCAGAAAGCTTCAAAACCTAGTGGCTCTCATGCTTGAGGCGGCGACCCAGTAGCTGAGGCGCCAACTCCTCAATGCCAATACGGCCCGAGAGCACCGCAACCACAGCCTCCACGATGGGCATCTCCACGCCGTGACGGCGAGCCAGCTCAGCCACCACGGGCGCCGACTTAATCGACTCGGCAGTCTGGCTCATGTGCTCGTGCAGACGGTCAGGGGTAATGCCCTGGGCCAGCAGGCGGCCCGCCGTGTGGTTACGAGACAGCGGCGAAGAGCAGGTCGCAATCAAGTCGCCCATGCCAGCAAGACCGCTCATGGTCGCAGCCTCGCCGCCCAACGCCACCGCCAGGCGGGTAATCTCCGCCAGACCGCGCGTCATAATGGACGCCTTCGAGTTATCGCCGTAATTGCGACCTTCGCAAATACCCACGCAAAGGGCAATCACGTTCTTCACCAGGCCACCAATTTCAGTACCAACCACATCCGCGTTGGTGTACGGGCGGAAGTACGCGCACGCAATCGCGTGAGCAACAGACTCAGCCACCGGCAGGGTACGAGCCGCAACCACGGAGGCGGTAGGCTCCTCCCCCATGATTTCCTTCGCCAGGTTCGGGCCCGAGAGCACGCACACGCGGTGCGGAATATGACCGATCGCGCGCACATCAGCACCGCGCAGAGCCATAGCCTCTTCCAGCTCCTCGGTAATGACCTGCGACATGCGCAGACCCGTACCGGTCTCCAGGCCCTTCGCCAAAGACACCAGCATGGCGTTCGGCTCAATATAGCGGGCGAAGCTCTGCAACTGCGAACGCAGAACCTGCGCAGGCAGGGCAAGAACCACGATATCGGCGCCGGTCAGCGCCGCGGGGGCATCCGCCGTGAAGTGCATGTTGTCCGGCAGCTTCATTCCCGGAAAATAGCGGGCGTTCTCGCGGGTGCGCTCGCACTCAGCCATCACCTGCTCATCACGACCAATGAGGGTCACACGAGTGTCATCTCCACGCTCACGGGCAGCATCCGCCGCGATCTTAGCGAAAGCGGTGCCCCAGCTACCGGCACCCAGCACCGCAATAGACTGTACGGTTGCCGGAGGGGTAAATTCAGGGCTTGCTGCGGGGGTGCGTCCAAAGAAAGTCACGAAAACACCAGCCTCTCTTCCTTGTGAGGTCCTTGGGTGAGCCACCGAAGGCGCCCGGTCGGGCACCTATCGGTGGCTCTCATATGATTCCCAGCGGGAATACTACTTTTCGTCCGGTTCGCCGAGTGCGCCACCGACCGGACCGGAGGGGGTGCCGGGGGCTTCACGACGCTTAGTGCGCGGATTCCAACGCCCCTCAGGAGCCTTCTCGCCGCGGATTTGCTCCAGCTCGGCGGTAATAGCATCCAGCATGGCGTCGGTGACCACGCCCAGTTCGGTGCGGGTGTGCTTAGCATCGGGGCTGGCATCCTCAACGAGGGAGGCAATATCCAGTGCCTTGCCAACCTTCACGCGGACGGTCTTGCGCGGGAACAGCGAAATCTTACGCTTCTCCTTGATGCGGCCGTCCTCGCCAGGCTCATCCACGTAACCGAGAATCTGCTCATCCCCCCAGTGCGCCACCGGGAAGACGGGCGCGCCGGTCGCAAGAGCCAGACGAGCCGCACCGGTACGCGCCTGCATGGGCCACAGTTGCGGATCGTGGGTGGTGGTGCCCTCCGGGAAAATTATGACGGCACCGCCAGCCTCAACAATCTTGCGGGCAGTAATCAGGGACTTACGCGCATCCACCGAACCGCGAACCACGGGAATATGCGCGAGCTTGCGCATAATGTAGCCGAGCACGGGTGCACGGAAGAGCGAATCCTTCGCCAAGAAGCGCGGCAGGGCGCCCTCAACGAAAGCAGGGAAAGCCACGGTCACCGGGTCAAGCTCGGTGGTGTGGTTTGCCACGATAATGTACCCGCCGCTGGAGGGCAGGTTCTCACGGCCGGCAATCTCAACGCGTGCGATGAGCATGTACAGCCCGCGCGCAGCGTTACCGAGCACCTTGTACAGAGCATCGCCGGAGGCGGTGGACTCAATCTCAGGCAGAGCCTGCTTTCCCTGCTGTCCGCTCACTAGTCCTGAACCTCAACTTCCTCGGGCTCAACAACGACGATTGCCGCATCGGGCTTGGGAGCCTTCGACGCCTTGCGTGCCAGCACCTCAAAGTTGGCACCCAGGCTCTTGAGCTTCTCCTCAAAGTTCTCGTAGCCGCGAGCAATCAGCTCAACACCACTCACGTGAGAGGTGCCCTTAGCGGCCAGAGCAGCAATGATGTGGGAGAAGCCGCCGCGCAGGTCCGGAACCTCAATGTCGGCACCGGTCAGCGGGGTGGGACCAGAAATAATAGCGGAGTGGCCGTAGCCCTTACCCTCGAAACGGCAGGGTGCGCCGCCCACGCAATCACGCATGACGACAATATCTGCGCCCATCTGCTTCAGGGCGTTGGTGAAGCCGAAACGCTCCTCGTACACGGTCTCGTGCACGATGGATGCGCCCTTAGCCTGGGTCAGCGCCACGACAAGGGGCTGCTGCCAGTCGGTCATGAAGCCGGGGTGCACGTTGGTCTCAAAGACGATGGGCTTCAGCTGAGCACCGGGGGTGCGCTGAGCCGGGTGGGTGAAGCGGATACCTTCGGCGGTCACCTCGTACAGGCCACCCATCTTGCGGAACTGGTTCAGGAACGCGGTCATATCCTTCTGATCTGCGCCGCGCACGAAAATGTCGCCGCCGGTAGCCAGAGCTGCAGAAGCCCAGGAAGCGGACTCGTTACGGTCGGGCAGGGACGTGTGATCGTAGCCGGTCAGCTCGTCCACGCCCTCAATGACGATGGTGCGGTCCTCGTTAATGAAGATGATGGCGCCCATCTTCTGCAGAACAGCAATCAGGTCAATAATTTCGGGCTCAATCGCTGCATTGCGCAGGATGGTCTTACCCTTAGCGCGCACACCGGTAAGCAGAACCTGCTCGGTAGCACCCACGGAGGGGTAGTTCAGCACAATCTCTGCGCCCTTCAGACCCTCTTCGGGAACAATCAGAGTGGTGCCGGTTTCATCATCCTTTTCAACGACTGCACCGAACTTGCGCAGAGCCGCCATATGGTAGTCGATGGGGCGGTCACCAATCTTGCAACCACCCAGGTTGGGGATGCGTGCGGTACCGAGGGTGTGTAGCAGCGGGCCCACCATCAGAATCGGGATGCGGGAGTTACCACCGAAGAGCTGAATCTCCTCTGCGTTCTTTGCAGCGGTGGTTGCATCCTGTGCGGGGTTGAGAGTCAGAACACCAGCGTCGCGGTCATAGTCGACCTTTGCACCGTGCAGCTCCACGAGGGTGGTAACGATTTCGACATCGCTCAGGTCAGGGACGTTACGCAGAGTCGAGGGGGTCGAACCATGCAGTGCTGCGACCATCGCCTTGGGCACCAGGTTCTTGGCGCCTCGAACGTGAACCTCACCAACGAGCGGAGTGCCACCTTCAATGCGAAGCTTGCTGATGTTCTCAGTCATTAAAAATCCTTTGTGGAGTCGGCTGGTTTAGGCCGAACTTTAACAGTGTGCCGATGCGCCGCGTTCTGTCGTGCCGCGCCCCTGCCGGTAGCAGGGCGAAACGGGCGCATATATTCATCATTATTCTAAGCCCTGCGTAAAGGTGCTCCAAACACTGAAGAACCTTTGGAACTCGTGACTGAGATTTTGCTCTGTTGTGTATGTGAAAAACCGCTCTGGCCCCCTCAGATTCAGAGCCAGAAAAACAAAAAGATACACAAACATTCACACTAATGCAAACATTTTCTGTTTCTTCGCCGAAATTTGACGTTAGTTTCGTCTTTTTAACGTCCGAATTTGAACTTGAGAGCAACCTCACCCCTACAATAACGTGCACACTCGTGCCCACTGAACGGCGCCTCCGCTCTCACGGAGGAGCCAATCAGCTCTACACTGCGGCATAGGCGCCGGCACCGACCTTGCACCCGCGCAGTACAGAGCCTCACGGGAGGGCGCGTGGCGTGCATTCACTGCATAAACCTTTGCGATGGTACCCAACCAAAACGGTTCGGCTTCCTGATTCACTTTAACTTCAAAAATTCACTTCAACATCACCGTAAATATTCGAAAGTCAACTAAAAACCAGGGCCCATCGCAACCAACCACAGGTCGCTTCGCGGCTGCATCCGCGAACTACCGGAGGACCCCAAATATGACACATCACAACACTGCATCACGCATTTCGCGCCGTCGCCTCGTACAGGGTGCGGCGTGGAGTGCTCCCGTTATCCTCGCCAGCGCAACCGTCCCTGCATGGGCGGCAAGCGGCGAGCCCACCTGCTCCCCCGCTCTGACCCTCAAGCCGACCGCAACCGGCTTCGACGACAAGGCTGGCGCATACACCGAATGGCTCGTCCCTGAAGGCGTTGGACGAGTACGCTTCGACCTCGTGGGAGGCGCCGGCGGTGCCGCGTCTTCCTTCACTCCTCGCTACCTGACCGACGTCACGAACGCGGCCCTGGCTGGCGGCGGTGCCGGTGCACAGCTCAGCGGTGTTCTTGCGGTCAAGTCCGGCGACATCCTGCGCGTCTGGGCGGGTAACGGCGGCGTCGGCTCCGCAGCTGGCGCACAGCCCGCACTCGGTGGCGAAGGCTACGCAGCAGGCGGCGACTCCACCGGCTCCAGCACCGCAACCGGCGCAGCGCAGGTAGTAGGCACCGATAGCGGCTACGTGTACGGCGCGTCCGGCGGCGGCTCCTCCGCGGTCGAGCTCGTCCGCGACGGCGCAGTCACCGTCGTAGCCGTTGCCGGTGCTGGCGGCGGCGGCGCGCAGCTGGGCACCCTCACCACCCACCAGAGCCTCTTCAACGCCCAGCCCAAGGATCAGCTGAACCCGGCACTGCGCGTGGCGCTGGACGGTCGCGATGCATCCACCACCGCAGGCGGCAGCGCGGGCGGCGACCTGGGCACCGACAACACCGGTCAGGGCGGCATGCTCATGGCAAGCCCCTACCAGGAGTTCAAGCCCCTCGACGAGGACGATAAGACCCTCGACATGCGTTTCATGGTCACCGGCGGTACCGCTGGTCGCTCCGGCGTAGCTGGCACCCTCGGTGAGGCACTGGCAGGCGTCCTCGACGAGAACAACGAGCTAAAGCTCATGCCCATGTCCGAATCCTGGTTCGACTCCTACGATTTCCCGCGCTACTACCGCTACGAGGGCGACTCCGTGAGTGATAAGGAAAAGGGAACCGGCGGTGCGGACGCTACCGGCTCTTACCGCGGTAAGGGCGGCTCGGGCGCGCTGCTCTCCCACACCTACGGCAAGCTCTCCCTCACTTCCGTAGCATCCGGTGGTGGCGCCGGCTACGGCGGCGGCGGCGCAGGCCTGAACATCTGGACCGTTGGCTCATACTACGAGGCCGTTTTCGGCCGTCAGGTGCAGTTCGAGGGCGAAGGCAACATCTACTCGCTCAGCGCCCTGAGCAGCGGCGGCGGCGCAGGCGGCAGCTACATTAACCACGAGGTGGTTTCTGACTTCGCTCTTGCCACCGCACAGAACGCGAACCCGACCGCGGGTGTGCGCTCCCCCGGTTCGGCGGCGCTGTACAGCTGCACCGAGAACGCAACCTTGAACACCCCCATCACTGAGGGTGCCTAAGCTCTAGGTATTGAATAAATACGCCTCCCCGGAAGTT
>ERZ1674149.3-NODE-3-length-111895-cov-20.399160_pt1 | contig 111895 bp, 86 predicted proteins | sample MGYA00581311_ERZ1674149 | MGnify/ENA primary metagenome ERZ1674149 (study PRJEB41354, sample SAMEA4873312) | human saliva metagenome | biome: human-associated habitat [ENVO:00009003]; feature: mouth environment [ENVO:08000002]; material: saliva material...
GGGATGCCGATCATCATCTCGATCTTCTTCTTCGTCGTCTACTTCATCATCGACTCCTTCGGCACGAACATGCTACGCAGCGAGTCGATACCTATCTGGCTGGGGATGTGGCTGAGTAACATCCTCCTCTTCCCCGTCGGGATATTCCTCGCATACAAGGCGAACCAAGACTCTTCGGCGCTCAACGTCGAGGCCTACGTGATCTTCTTCCGCAAGCTCTTCGGCTTCCGCGGTGTCCGTAAGGTCGAGTACCAAGAGCTCATCATCGAAGAAGCCGACTACGAGGCTGGTGCCGTCGCTGTGGCACAAGCCATCGCGCATACTGATGCCCTCCTCCGCAGCCCTATGCTCTCAGGACGTATCTGGCAGATCTGGAGCCACGGAGCCGAGCAGCAGGCATTGGCAGCCCTCAGCGAAGAGCTCGACGCTATCACCGAGAGCCTGCGCCACACGCCCTCACGTCTCTTGGTCAGCAAGCTCTGCGACCTCCCGCTCCTCCCCACACGCCTCTCGCCCTTCCTCCCAGAGGAGCCGCGCTGGGGCCGTATACTTGGAGCTATCCTCCCCATATCTCTTCCGTTTGGGCTCTTCCTCTCACGAGTACGCACCCACCTCAAGGCTGACCTTCGCACGACACGCACCGTGCTCACGCAGATCGCCGAAGAGGTCGCTGTAGCCGCTAAGGGAGTCCATCGCCCCGCCCCCGAATTATCCACTACACAGCCTACCGATCCAGACTCCTGGCAGGTAGCTATACACACACAAGATCAATGAGCGAAATCAAGCTAAACACCATCGAGGAAGCCCTCGAAGACTTCCGCCGTGGTGAATTCCTTATCGTCGTCGACGATGAGGACCGCGAGAACGAAGGCGACTTCATCATCGCCGCTGAAAAGGTCACCCCCGAGAAGGTGAACTTCATGATGCGCTACGGCCGTGGTGTCCTCTGCGCACCTATCACCGAAGACCGTGCCCGTGAACTCGAGCTCGAGATGCAGGTACCCAACAACACCTCCGTCCACGAGACCCCATTCACCGTCACCGTCGACCGACTCGGCAATGGCTGCACCACCGGTGTATCGATGTATGACCGTGCCCAGACGATCCTCGCCTTAGCTGACCCCAATATCACCCCAGGCGATCTGGCCCGTCCTGGTCACGTCTGCCCACTGCGTGCTCGCAACAAGGGGGTCCTGCGCCGTGCAGGGCATACCGAAGCTGCCGTTGACCTGGCTCGTCTTGCAGGCCTGCAGCCTGTAGCCGCACTCATCGAGATCATCAACGAAGATGGTACGATGGCTCGCCTTCCCCAGCTGTGGGAGGTCGCTCAGCGCTTCGGCCTGAAGATCATCACCATCAAGGATCTCATCGCCTACCGCCTCCGCACGGAGAGCATCGTAGAGCGTGGTGAAGAGGTCGCTATGCCCACGCAGTGGGGCGACTTCCGCCTCATCCCCTTCAAGCAGAAGAGCAATGGCCTCGAGCACATCGCACTGATCAAGGGTGATGTCGCCGATGGCCAGCCCGTCCTCGTACGTGTACACTCCAGCTGTGCCACGGGCGACATCTTCGGCTCTATGCGCTGCGAGTGTGGCGAGCAGCTACACAAGGCTATGGAGCTCATCGAGAAGGAAGGTCGTGGCGTCGTCGTCTACCTCAATCAGGAAGGCCGTGGCATCGGTCTTATGGAGAAGATCCGCGCCTACAAGCTCCAGGAAGAGGGCTTAGACACCGTCGAAGCGAACCTCCACCTCGGTCACCAGGCTGACGAACGTGACTACGGCGTCGGCGCTCAGATCCTCCAGCAGCTCGGCATCCAGCAGATGCGCCTGCTCTCCAACAATCCCATCAAGCGCGTCGGCCTCGAAGGCTACGGCCTCGAAGTCGTCGAGACGCTTCCTCTGGAGATCCAGCCCAATGAGCATAACGCCTTCTACATGCAGACGAAGAAGGATCGCATGGGCCACGTCCTCCCTCACCTCAAGTAATCACCCACTTCATCCATATAGCTTATGGCAATATTCGTCAACGAAGTCTCCCGCACTTTCGGGGAGTACCTCCTTATCCCAGGGCTCACGACACGTCAGTGCACCCCACAGAACGTCTCTCTGACCACACCGCTGGTCCGCTTCGCTCGTGGTGAAGAGCCCCGCATCAGCCTCAATATCCCCTTCGTCTCGGCGATCATGCAGTCGGTCTCCAACGACACGCTGGCCATCGAGCTGGCTCGCAATGGCGGGCTCTCCTTCATCTACGGCTCGCAGCCCATCGCTGAGCAGGCTGAGATGGTACGCCGCGTGAAGAAGTTCAAGGCAGGCTTCGTATCGAGCGACTCCAACATCCGCCCCGACGCGACGCTGCGTGATGTCCTTGCTCTGCGTGCCCGAATGGGTCACTCGACGATCGGTGTCACCGAAGACGGCTCACCCAACGGCCGTCTGCTCGGTATCGTCACCAGCCGTGACTACCGCATCGGCACCACACCCGAGGATGCGCTCGTCAAGGACTTCATGACCCCCTTCTCCAAGCTCAAGGTCGGTCGCCTCGGCATCTCCCTCAAGGAAGCCAACAACATCATCTGGGAGCACAAGCTCAATACCCTGCCCATCATCGATGAGCACGACAACCTCGTCTACCTCGTCTTCCGTAAGGACTACGATGCGCACAAGGACAACCCCGTTGAGCTCTCCAACAAGGCTACGAAAGAGCTCCTCGTCGGCGCTGGTATCAACACCCGCGACTACGCTGAGCGCGTCCCCGCCCTCGTCGAAGCTGGTGCAGACGTCCTCTGTATCGACTCCTCCGACGGCTACTCTGAGTGGCAGTACGACACCCTCCGCTGGATCCGCGAGAAGTACGGCGACAAGGTCCTCGTCGGTGCTGGTAACGTCGTCGACGAAGAGGGCTTCCGCTACCTCGCTGAGGCTGGTGCAGACTTCATCAAGGTCGGTATCGGTGGTGGCTCCATCTGTATCACTCGTGAGCAGAAGGGTATCGGTCGCGGTCAGGCTACGGCGATCATTGATGTAGCTCAGGCTCGTGACAAGTACTTCGAGGAGACGGGTATCTACGTCCCCATCTGTAGCGACGGCGGTCTGGTACACGACTACCACATGACGCTGGCTATCGCTATGGGTGCCGACTTCCTCATGATGGGTCGCTACTTCGCTCGCTTCGATGAGTCACCTACACGCAAGCTCAAGATCGGCAACAACATCGTCAAGGAATACTGGGGCGAAGGCTCGAACCGCGCTCAAAACTGGCAGCGCTACGACAGCGGTGGCAGCGAAGCTCTGAAGTTCGAAGAAGGTGTCGACAGCTACGTCCCCTATGCTGGTAAGCTCAAGGACAACCTCGCACAGACCCTCGGTAAGATGAAGGCCACGATGTGCAGCTGCGGTGCTATCACCCTGCCCGAGCTCCAGCAGAAGGCTAAGATCACCCTCGTCTCCAGCACCTCCATCGTCGAAGGGGGCGCGCATGATGTGATCCTCAAGGATCGCGGATGATCACCCTACTCGGACCTACCGCATCGGGCAAGACTGCCCTGGCCGTCCGTCTGGCGCATAGACTTGGCTCAGAGATCCTCAGTGCGGACTCGCGCCAAGTCTATCGCGGCATGGACGTCGGCACCGGCAAGGACCTCTCCGAGTACACCTATGAGGGGACGACCATCCCCTACCACCTCATTGACATCGTCCCTGCGGGGACGAAGTACAACCTCTTCGCATGGCAGCACGACTTCCACGAGGCGTATGCTGCCATCCGCGAGCGAGGCATCCAGCACCCCATCCTCTGTGGCGGCACGGGGCTCTATGCCGAAGCCGTCCTCCGAGGCTATCATCTACCCGACGTAGCGCCCAATCCAGCGCTACGTGAGAGCCTACAAGGGCTTTCGCTCGCCTCTCTCCGTGAGCGTCTCGCCTCCTACGGCCCCCTGCACAACGATACGGACCTCGACTCACCTCAGCGCGCTATCCGTGCTATCGAGATCGCGGACTATATCCAGCGGGAGCGCCTCGCAGGAGCTGACCACACGGAGTACGAGCCCATAGAGAGCCTCATCCTCTGCATCACCCTTCCCCGTGAGGAGCGCAGGGCACGCATCACCGCCCGCCTCCGTCAGCGCCTCGACGAAGGCGATCTCATCGGGGAGATCCAGCGCCTCATTGACTCGGGTATCGCACCCGAAGACCTCATCTACTACGGGCTGGAGTATAAGTTCGTCACGCAGCACCTCCTCGGAGAGCTGACCCGCGACGAGCTCTTCACCGCCTTAGAGACGGCCATCCATCAGTTTGCCAAGCGACAGATGACGTGGTTCAGAGGCATGGAGCGCCGAGGCTTCACCCTTCACTATATCGACGGACTACTGCCCCGTGAGGAGCAGCTCAGCCAAGCCTTAGAGTACCTCAAGGCGTGGGAGCAGAAGTAGCCCATCCCATTCTCCCTACCGCATTATGATCCAGTATAAAGACCTTACCGCTGGCCCCAACTTCTTCCTCATGGCTGGCCCATGCGCTATCGAAGACGAGGACACGCCTCTCTTCATCGCTGAGCGCATCGTCGAGATGACCACCCGCCTCGGGATCCCCTATATCTTCAAGGGCTCCTACCGCAAGGCCAACCGCTCGCGTGTCGACAGCTTCACGGGCATCGGCGACGAGAAGGCACTGCGCATCCTACGCCGTGTACGGGAGACCTTCGACATTCCCGTCGTCACCGACATCCACGAGACGCAGGAGGCTGCACTCGCTGCCGAGTACGTAGACGTACTGCAGATCCCCGCCTTCCTCTGCCGTCAGACCGATCTCATCGCTGCGGCAGCACGCACGGGCAAGATCGTGAACATCAAGAAGGGGCAGTTCCTCTCTGCCTCGGGTATGGAGCACGCCGCACGTAAGGTCACCGAGTGTGGCAACGACCAGGTCATCCTCACCGAGCGTGGCAATAGCTTCGGCTACTCCGACCTCGTCGTGGACTTCACGAACATCCCCGCCATGCGCTCTACCGGCTTCCCTGCCGTGATGGACGTCACCCACTCACTCCAGCGCCCCAACCAAGCCAGCGGTGTCACCGGTGGCAAGCCTGCGCTCATCGAGACGATCGCTAAGGCCGCCATCGCTGTCGGTGCTGATGGCCTCTTCTTCGAGACGCACCCCGATCCCGCCTCCGCTAAGAGCGACGGGGCTAACATGCTCCCTCTCGACCTCTTCGAAGGCCTGCTGGAGCGCCTTGTCCGTCTACGTGCCGCCCTATGAAGCAGCTCCGCGCCCTCCTCTTCACCACGCTACTCCTCGTCTCCTCGCTCGCACTGAGTGCTCAGACGACGAAGTATGCCGCCGTCATCAAGACCCTCGGGCAGACCGAGCTCCTGGACGAAGACCGCCGCACTCAGCTCGCGACGCTCCTCGTACAGGACTCTGCGCTCAGCCTCCCTATGGAGCTTGACCTCGGAGCTAAGCTCCTCGCGGCCTCAGAGCATAGTCTTCGCCTGCAGACCAGCCCAGTGGGTACGGCAGAGCTGCGCCTCCTCCCGCTCGCCAGCGGTCAGGGTCTGCTCACGACACTCATCGAGACCGTCAGCTCTCCGCAGGTCGATGCCCGCATCTCTTTCCTCAGCGCGAGTGGCGAAGCCCTTCCGTCTACGACGCTCCTTCGCCTTCCCAGCTCGGAGGACTTCCTCCGCGGGCTCCAGCTCCCTATGAGCACGGCCAGCGATCGCCTGCGTGAGCTACTCTATCCGCTACACTATGAGCTCAGCTGGGCACAGGGCACTTCCGTCCCCACCCTCATCGTCCGCCCCACCCTACTACTCTCGGAGGAGGACAAGCAAAGCGACGAGCTCAAGGCCCTTATCGCCCAGCTCCCCGCACTCACCACGACCTGGGGCGGTCAGTCCTTCGCCCCCTTTGTACGCGCCACAAACCCCTAAGCATAAATGAAAGTCAAGCACGTCATCATCGCCGCCTCGGCAGTCATCATCGCTCTGGTCGCAGCGTTCTACTTCGTCCTGCGCAATGAGCGCGCCCAGCTCCAGGAGGAGAAGGATCTCTTCGCCAGCGAGCAGAAGGAGATCATGCAGGAAGAGCTGCAGAAGCTCGCCTCCGAATACGACATCCAGTATCAGAAGCTCTCCCAGGGTATGGGCGAGCAGAAGATCTCCCTGGCTACCGACTCACTCATCAGCCAGCTCCTCTCCGAGCGTGCTAAGGTCGAGCAGCTGCAGAAGGAGCTCAAGAGCAACAAGGCCACCAGCGCCAAGCGCATCGGCCAGCTCACCCAAGAGATATCCACCCTACGCAATGTCCTCAAGAACTACGTCATACAGATCGACTCCCTCCAGTCGGCCAACGACCGCCTGCGTCAGGAGAATAGTGAGGTACGCGCCAGCTACGCCCGTGCAACCAATGAGGCGCAGCAGCTCTCCAACGAGAAGGCACAGCTCTCCGACCGTGTGAAGCTCGCTGCGAAGCTCGATGCTACGCGCATCTCCATCACGCCTATGGACAAGCGTGGCAAGCTCAGCAAGAAGCTTGAGAAGACGGTGAACATCCAGATTCACTTCACCGTAGCGAAGAACGTCACCGCTGCCGTCGGAGAGAAGACCTTCTACTGCCGCATCACGCAGCCCAACGAGGAGCTTCTCGTCAAGCCTGGGGCAGGTACCTTCCCCTTCGAAGGCAAGCAGATCCCCTATTCGATTCGTCGCGAGATCGAGTACAACGGCGAAGACACCCCCGTCACGATGTATTGGCCCGTCGAAGAAAGCCTGCAGAGTGGCACCTACCGCGTCAAGCTCTTCGCTGATGGCAACCTCATCGGTCAAGCCTCCTTCACGCTGTAATTCGCACCCTACGCCATTCCCCCAATAAAGCTCGAGGGGCAGGAGATACGCATCTCCTGCCCCTCGGCTTTTTATATAGCTACTCCCCCCTAAGAGGTCGGGTATTCGGTCTCCTTCAGATCACTGAAATCATCGAACACCACCTCGATCCATACGCCTTCGCGCCAAGGGATGTTCCCCTTGAAGTAATCGGCATATTGGATATGCAGCCCATCTCGTCGCCAAACCTCTTGATCCTCAGGCGACTTGTAATCCAAGTACCGACGATCACGGACATAAGCCAGTAGCTCCTCCGCCCCCATATCCATACCATCATAGATAGACTCTGTCGGTCCTTGGTCTGCACAGTAAATCACCTGCTCACAGCCAAACGCCTTAGCCCGCTCATAGACTTGCATCCGATACTCCTGTAGCCGTGACCAATTTACTTCATCCGTTGACTCAAAGCGATGAACCCACATATACCACCTCTCAACTGCATACAAGGCAAGGTTCACAGTCTCCTTGAATATTCGGATTTCTATCCCATTGCCGTCCTCATAGTCGTCACTCTCCAGAGTGTACAACTGATAATCATCCCCCCCCTCCAACAAAAAAGCCCTTATCCTCTCCTCTTCAAAGTCAATCTCACCTAAGTCATGGGGCGCTATCCTCCGGTTCAGTTCATCTGCCCAATAATTACCGATGACAAGCCTCAGGCTGGGAGCAGAGCTACCCCCTCTATGCGGAGTACCCAAAGGCACAAAGGCATAAGGGATAGAATAGACTCTTTGTTCGGCTTCATCATACTCACAATCCTTATAATATCCCACCTGGACATCACAGCCCATGCGACGCGCAAGCACCTGCGCCGTCGCCTGAGGGTCATCAATTGGCAGATCGTGCTTTAGGCCAAGCTGTACCACATCCCATCCCATATTTTTTTCAGTGAATTAAGTTCATCATTACACAGCTTGGCGCCTTCGCTTGCCATGGTTTCGGGCAAGACACTCCAGCAACAAAGCTCTACACTCCAAAGGTAAGCAAAGAAGGCCACCCACCGAAGGAAGCCGCCTGCACCCACGAAGGGAAATGAATTTTCCATACTTGGAATCGTCTACTCTCCTCCTTTGGAAAATCACGACAAGAGCAAGGGGTGAGCCAGCACACCATCACGGCGGAGACTCCCCCCTATTATAGGCGCCCTGTGCACTCCAATATAAGAGGGTATTTCGACCTATATTGGTCGCTGAATCAACCTATATTGGTCAATGCACGAACCTATATAGGTCACGTTTGCGACCTATATAGCTCCACCCAGCGACCAATATAGGTCTACCTCACCTTTCCCTATGAAATAGTATGGGAAGGACGCCGATGTCGTTCCTCTCCCCAGCATGGGGAAGCGAACGCCCCCAAGGAGAAATGAATTTTCCAGGCTTGGGATGCCTACTTTCCTCCATTGGACAATCACGACAAGAGCACGGGGTGAGCCAGCACCATCACAGCGGAGACTCCCCCCCCATTATAGGTGCCCTGTGCGCACCAATATAAGATGACATTTCGACCAATAGTGGTTCGTGCTCGGACCAGTAGTGCTTCACGCTCGGACCAGTAGTGGTCACAACGCAGAGCAGTACTGGTTACTACTGCGAACCACTACTGGTTCACTCACTGACCAGTACTGGTCCGATTTTCCACCTCCTACAGCATTGGATTTGAATAGCACTTATTCACTCTGACAGAGCAAATAAAAGGCATCGGCCTTCCCCCATTGCGGAGGAAGGCCGAGGCACTGAATAGAAGGATGAGAAGACCCACCCTGTAGGGGTATAGCTGTAGGCAGAAGAATCTTATTCGCCTTTCGTTTTCATCTTCTCCTCGTACATACGAATCGCCTTTGAGCGCATTTCTAAGGCCTTCATTACTTCTGACTTAAGGATACTTACAAACTTCTGACGGGGCAATTCATACCATTTCTTCGTCACTTCCCCCTCTTCCTTTTCAATGCAAATTGGATAGCATACTGCGATGCGTGAGCGACTCTTACCGCGGTTAATCTGAGTACACTTATATTCTTTCTTAAGCGCACTAAATATGTCTTCCCAGCCTTCCCTAAAACTACGCTTTACACTTTCTTGACTCGTTTCAGGTTTCCAGTACATATAGCTTACGGCAAACTTAAAAGTCCCAGCTTGGAAAGCTATATCGAAGTGGTCTCCATGATCATCATTCTTCCGTCCGAAGTAGTTCTCAAAGTGGAAGCCCATATCTGCATTTCCCCGACTTTCATCCACATGCCATGACTTGATTCGTGGATCGTTGAGTTCCTCTACCACTTCCTTAATGACATCAAAAAGATAATACTTCTGCATCAAGGTTTCTAGGCCTCGACTTGCGATGTACATCTCATCATCATTAAGAGTCTTCCCTTCATACCCCTTGAACTTGGTCTCCATCCCCTTATTACCATCTTCGAAGACTCGGCGGAAGTTCGCTGGAGCACTTAGGAAGGTCTCAGTAACCTTCGTCATCTGCTGAATAGCCTTGAAGTACTCGTTAGCTATGATCCAATCAGCGTTGCGTGCAGATTGAGCATCGGAGAAGTAGGCTTCTAGCTCCTTGACTAAGCATCCATAAGTATAGTTATGATACTCTGATCCCTCTTGAATTTTCTTCGCAGGCTCTCCGATCACGGTGAGATAGGTGTAGTGCTGTCCCACCCCATCGAACTGCTTTTTGACGATCCCCTGATACTTCTGAAGCTGATTACTGTGCTGTGAAGACTTGATCTTGTTCTCCAGCACCCAGCATTCTTTACCATAGGACTCACTATCTGTAATCCATAGAATATCAATATTCTCCCATTCCAAGCGCATCTCAACCTTGGTGTAGATACCACGATCTTTGGGGAGACCAAAGAGCGAGTTCAGTACAGCCGATCGCTCTTCCTTTGTGAGAGCTTCGCATTCATCAGATAGGAGCCAGCCGATGACAGCCGAGTGGACACGCTCCACATCAGCGAGGGCCAGCAGATCAAAGAAGTTTCGTTTTGTTTCCATAGACGTCGTGTTATATGGTTAGTGAATACAATACTAAGATAGCAAATATGCCTTACGAGCTAAGAAGCTCATAGCAACTCACATTGATGAATCGTGTAGACAGCTTATCATCTTGATGCTCTCCATAGGCACTATGAATGTGACCGAAGATATGAAGCTGGGGAGGATTCTCTTGAATGGCCTGCGTGAGTAGAGGACATCCAAGACCTTCATCCAGATAGCCCTTGGGAGCTCCATGCGTCACAAGAATATCTATTCCCGCCGGTAATATCACCTCCGTATGTAGCCACGGCACAGCTGGTAAACCATAAAAACGAATGCCTCCATAGGCATAGGCTCCATCCAGCAGATAGACATTGGGAGGTAGAAGTTTCACCGCACGCTCAGGCTCTATATCAAAGAAAAGGTCATGATTCCCTGGAATGAAGAAGATGATGGGGCATGGACATTCTCTCAATCTCTTCATATAGGCTGCGGCATCCTCTTCTGTATACAACCCCATATCTCCAGCACAGATAATCACATCTGCATGAGCTGGTAGTATGTGATGCTTGCCATGCGTGTCGGAATAAGCATAGATACGCTTACCACGATAAGTAATCCACTTCATCCTATTACTATTTACTCAAAGGTCAGATCACAGAGGGCCAAGACACAAGCATACAGCCCACGAAAAGAGAGGGCTACCTAAGTTATACCCAGAGAGTAGCAAGCTCTGATTAAGTAAGATGCTCTACCCCCTCTACGCTTAGAGCTTGCGGATGAGGGAGCCGTTTTCCTTGCGAAGCTCAGCCTTGCCCGAGCTCAGCGTCACGAGGATATCCTTGCCCGAGAAGCGAGCCTGCACTGCACCACTGGAGACGATGGTGCGAACGAGCGAGCTATTCTCCTTGCGCAGCTCAACCTTCCCGTTCATCAGGGTGACGAGCACCAGCGTCTGATCGGCATTGAGGTCGGCAAAGACCGCTCCACTACTCACGATTGTACGGATGAGGGTGCCGCTATCCTTACGCAGCTCGACCTTCCCAGACTTGACTTGTACGATGTTCATTTGCTCTCTTTATTTAGGGTTATACGTATGATTATGAGATTAATCTCCCGAAAGTAAGGGGAAGGCATACCAGCTGTCGGGATAGACGTAGAGGACAGCGAAGTCCTGCACGAGTGTGATGCCCTGCTCCCTTTGCTCTGCCTCGGTCTGCTCCACGCGGTGCCACTCTGGAGGCTCTATCACCCTTCCGGTCGAATCCTTCACTCCCCAAAGCCCATTCTTCCCCTCAAAGACGGAGAAGGGCGGGAGTCCATAGGTATCAGGATCGGGCGCTGGCTTAGGCTGGTAGCGCCCTGGCTGGCGTCGTCTTCGCTTAGGCATCGTGATAGCGCTGCTGCATCTTGCCGAGGAGCTCAGCGACTTCCCCACGCAGAGAGTCAGGGGTAAGCACCTCCAGCTGATCGCGATGTAAAAGGAGCTCTTGGACGAACTCGAAGGTCGGGACGAGCCTTAGCCGAAAGTCCGTGTACTCGCCACACTGTGCGATGACCTCCTGCGAATGATGTAGCGGGAGCGAGGTGAGATAGCCAGGCAGCTCACAGTAAGCACGCAGGCGAATCTCCACAGGATCCACTCCTGCCAGAGCGATAATGCCGTAGTAAGGGGCAAAGAACTCGCTTGGTGAGAAGTCCGCAGGATAGCTGTATGCCTTCTCAGAGAGCTCCATCGCAGTCACTCGGTCAAGGGAGAGGATGCGGAGCTCCTGGCTCTCCACGATTCGCGCGACGAGATACCACCTCCGCTTGAAGAGCTTTACACATAGTGGCTCCAGCTCACGAGCGTCGAAGCCACGACCAGCAAAGTTGCGGTAGCTGACGCGTAGCACACGCCCCTCACGAAGGGCAGTGAGCACGGTGGAGAGGTGCATACGCCCCGAAGGGATCTCCTCCACAAGGATCTTATCCGCCAGAGCACTATGCTCCGACAGCAGAGCGCTGAGGGAGAAGTTCTCAAGCAACCAGCTATTGAGACTATTGCCCTGCAGCTCCTCGGGATTGGTGATGTAATAATAGTTGAGGTTGCGCCCCCTACGGCAAGCGATCTCAATACCGAAGTTTGTCAAGATAGCCTTGCAGTGATTACGGAAGGTCCGCTCATTCAGCGCCGTGCGGGCATCATTGGCTGAGGCACATTCCCAGGCATCGATGATCTCAGCCAGCGTCATCTGTCCGCGGTATCTCAGCGTATCGATAAGCCAGAGATAGCGCTTCAGTAGTATATCTACCATAGTGATATGTATTGATCTTCTGTCTTTGTAGCACAAAGGTAAGAGTTCAATCGGCAACACTCCTTCCGCTTAATCACACGTGCTAAAAACTCTTTACGATAGGGTAGCTATCCACCGACAGATACGACAAAGCCCCAGCGTACCGAGTGGTACGCTGGGGCTTTGCTTTTTCAGTAGGAGGAGTCGCTGTTAGAAGCTATGCCCGTTCAGATAGACAGGCATCTGATCAATCGCATGCCCTGGCTCATAGAACTTCGAGGTACTCATCCAGAACTTGTCATTCGCTACGGAGGTGATGCGGTACTCATCATTCCCGTTGTAATGCTCTACCGATACCTTATAGGGCGAGTTATCTGCGATGGCATTGATCATACGCTGCATGGCATAGCGATGGTAGCGCCAGTTATCTCCGTTCTGCACGAACTTACGGATGTAGATCGTGCTGGGATCATCGCTGGCAGGAGCAAAGTCAAGGTAATAGCTCAGCCAATTGCCCCCTCGACGGAGAGAAATCTTGTGGTCGCCCCCATCAGTACGCCCGATATAAGCGATCTCATCCAAGGGACTCGTATAGTAGGCATCATTCACGGCATCACCGACGATGCTATCTTGTCCAGCATTGGGGCCAGACTGATACTTGACACCGTTGATACGGTTGATGACATCGCGGACAGCATCACCACACCAGTATTCATAGAAGAAGGCACGGACCTTGCTCTTCGTGAAGTCATAGTCAGTCGACTGGATCGCGATCTTCTGCCCCGATGGAGAGAGGGCATGATAGGTAGAGCCCTCCTTCACGACCTTGATCTGGCGAAGGATCTCCGTACCGATCTGCCCGACCTTGCCCTGTGAAGCATCGCTATCATCGATCAGATCATCAGCACCGATGACCTCGATCCCTTCTGTAGAGAAGTTGATCGGGATGAGGCGAGGCTCAGCAGAGCCGACCTTGACCTGGAGCTGGCGGATGAGTCCGAAGACCGACATCTTGACCTCCTGCCCACCGATGGTCGTCGTGGCAAGAGCCTTACCATAGACGGCATTGCGGATATCCTTGACCTTATGGATATAGGTCTCAGCATCCTCCTTGAGGCGGACGAGCATCATCTTATTGCGACTATACACCCCAGTAAGCTGGATCGTATCCTGGTCAGCGCTCACATCTCCGAAGGTGAACTCAAAGTCCCCCTCCAGCCCCTGAAGGAGCGTATTGCGAGGCTCTGCGTAGCGACCCAGAGCAGGATTGCGCGTATCGAAGGTCAAGCGGATACCAGCCGTATTGTAGATACGATAGCTGGAGTGGATGACCTCATCGAGATCTTCCGAATAGGACTCTACGGCCCCACCCTTGTGGAACTTGAAGGCAATATTGATACCGCCGTACTGATAGCTTCCAGGCAGGAGTACCAGACGCCAGCCGTTAGCATTACCCGTCAGTAGGTCGGTCAGCTTCCCCATCTCCTTCGTCAGATAGAGTGCTGGCTTATCGTCTCCCTCAGGCAGATTGTCGTACATCTTACAAGAGGAGAAGAGTGCCATGGCTCCAAGAGCCCAAGCAAAATAACGTCTCATAGCAGTCTAATCTTTAGGGATGGTAGAATAATAAGAGGGAGGAAGCTTCGAGAAGTCACCCTTGATAAACTCATAGTAGGCCTCCGTAGTAGGCAACTTCCTATAGTCGGCCATCGCACATATACGGCGGTTAGCCTCTGCACGGACTACATCGATATCGAGGTGGTAGTTAGCCTTCAGATACTCCTTCATGATGGCCAGCTTGCGCTCCAGGATCTCACGACCCGTGTAGCGGGAGTCAGACTTATACTTGTGGTCAGCCTGGACCATGAGATTCTCCCATTCCTCAGGCAGGAGCACCATGTAGGTACCATAGAGCTCAGCGAAGTCTTCCTCGGGGCTCTTACTCGCATAGTCTGAGATGAAGCCTGCAGTCAGCGATGAGATGCCACGGACATACCAGTAAGAGAACGCATTGTCCTGCTGGTAGTCTGAGATCGTCAGCTTCAGGAAGGCCTCTGGGACAGGAGTATCCTGGTGGAGGGTATGAGCGGACTCATGATAGAGCGTCTGGATATAGTTATCTCGAGCACGCTGGTAGTAGTAGTTGAAGGTAGATGCCTCGTAGTCATCGGCATCAAAGTAGGGGATGTTGAGTCGATTGATATCATAGACCTGGATCATCCCGAAGGGCGCTTCCCCGAGGAGGTTCTGCGTAGGGCCATAGCCGAGCGTCCCGAAGAGGACAAGCTGCTTGATGGTATGGCGCTCAGCGAAACCCTTAGGAGCCACCTTCTCGTAGACTTCGAAGAAGGTATAGCGCATGAGGTTGAGGTACTTCAGCGCCTGGGCCTCAGAGGCTGGCCCGAGCTTATAGAGGTTACTCGCCAGGCGGTCCTCATAGTTGTAGCGGATATCTACATTGAACTTCTTCCCGAAGTAGTTCTGGACATACTTCTGGACCTCGGTCATCGTCGTCGTATCCAGCGGTGAGAAGATCGGGCGCTTGGGATCGACCTGGTCAGAAGAAGACCCGCAACTCACCAGAGCCGCCGAGAGAAGAAGCGGTGCAATGATCTTATTGAATAGTTTCATAGCTGTAAGCATTAGCGTGGGTTCTGCTGGATCTGTCCAGTGATCGCCTGCTGAGGCAGAGCGATAGCGTGGCGAAGATCAGAGCCGAGGAGTACACCATCAGCAGGTACTTCGTAGGTGTCTGCACCTGCATCGATCTTCTTCCAGCGGTAGATATCGATACCGAAGCGCTTGATATCCTGCCAGCGAAGACCTTCGTGGAGCGTGAGGATACGACGACACTGCAGGACATACTGCAGGAGGGCTTCCGTAGCGGTACCCTCAGTGATCGTAGAGCCATCATGGAGCTTGAAGTGCGCCTTCGTCAGATGCTTCTTAGGCGAGCGCGTCGTCTTATCCGCATAGGGAAGTGCATCGTAGTAAGCTTTGATCTCAGCCTGCGTGAAGGTACGCTTAGCAAGTCCTGGACGGAGGTAAGCCTGAGTCCAGACATTGAGGTCGGCGAGCCCACCAGCGAGATCCCCAAGACGGATCTTAGCTTCTGCACGGTTGATGAGAGCTTCGTCCGTCGTCAGCTGTACCTCGACGCTACGAGAGCCTGTGAGGGTAGGCAGCTTGGGCTGATAGATCTTGTCGATGAAGACCTTGTCGTAGATATAGGGAGCGAAGTTGTACTCGTCACGGTTACGACCTACGTTCCAGATATTCTTCCAGAGGGTCTCGTCAGCAGCACACTTATTCGAGTGCGTATAGCGAGAGTTCGTGAAGGCCTCACCACTGGTAGTAGTGAACTGGAAGTCGCTGTAGAGCGAGACCACCAGGAGGTTCGCAGCATTGGTAGGACGATAGTAAGCCAGCGCCTTAGCATTGGCATTAGCAGCGTCGATACCCGTGTAGTTACCAGCCCAGTTACGCAGCTGTGATGCAGGGTTGTCTCCGAGGAGCTTATCCGCATACTCCTTAGCCTTGTCAGGCTGGTTGTAGTAGAGGTAGAAGCGCGCAGCAAAGGCATAGGCAGACTCAGCGGTGAAGTGGAAGCGACGGATATCGTTCTGGTAGATGTTGTACTTCTCCAGAAGAGGGATGGCTTCCTGCAGATCCTTATCGATCTTCTCGTAGGTCTCCTTGAGGGTACCACGGGGATAGTCGGGCAGGATCGTCGTGACACGCTCAGCAATATAGGGGATACCGAGGTTCGTCGCACCACCCTGACCATCGAAGTTGTAGGGGAGGCAGAAGACGTTCGCCAGCTGGAAGTGCGACCAAGCGCGCACGGCGAGGGCTTCAGCTCGTGAGGCCATGTTACGGTCACCGTAGTCCTTGGTTTCTTCGATGAGCGTCAGCACTTCGTTAGCCTGAGCGATAGCGTAGTAGTAGGACTCCCACAGCTTGAGCGTCCCATCGTAGTAGGCGGAACCGTCCGTCGTCGTGATCGGTCTCCAGTAGACAGCGAGGTCCTGGAAGTCCTCACGATAGGGGTTACGCGTCTCATCCTCATACGTATTGTCCGAGGAGAGCTCCGAGATATGAGCCAGTGACGACAGCGGATAGGCGTAGGTCAAGAAGCGGCTAATCTTATAAGGGGTATTCCCATCGACATAGTGCCCATCGGCATTCTCGTCGAGGTACTTCCCACAAGAGCTCATCCCGAAGATAGAGCCAGCGACCAAAGCCAGCCCAAGTAGGCTGAATGATAACTTCTTCATTCTGTATAGATCCTTTATACCATCAGACTAAAGCCCGACAGTAGCGGTGAAGATGTAGGAGTGAGGGTCATAGCTATAAGGCAGCGCACCATTGAGCTTCTTATCAGCATAGATGAGTGCCACATTGGAGGCCTGGAACTTGAGGGCAAGCGAAGAGAGACGCAGACGGTCTACGAAGGCCTTAGGTACCGTATAGCTCAGAGAGATATCACGCAGCTGGATGTAGTCGGTCTTAGCGACGCGGACATCCGACTTGTTGTAGTTCGTGTAGGCATTGCTCAGGTAGGGGTTAGCCTGGCGGTGAGCATCCGTAGCGATCACAGGGACGTTCGTACGCTCTTCGTCACCAGCACGCAGCCAGCGGCGGTTGAACTCCTTACCCATGATCTGGTAGTCATTGTACTTCGTAGCGAACTGCTGGGGCAGGCGCATCACGCCACCGAAGGAGTAGTAGACGTAGACACCGAGGCGGAAGTTCTTGAAGCTAAAGCTATTGTTGATACCACCCTGGTCGGTAGGTGTCAGAGTACCCGAGTAGAGGAGATAGTCAATCTCCTCGGGATTAGAAGCCGTCCAAGCTACCTGACCACCCGTCTTAGGACTGGTGATGCGGCGGCCATCAGGCAGGACATCAGCACCGTTAGGGAGGAAGAAGCGAGGATGCCCATTCTCATCCAGCTTATAGAAGGGGATGGAGAAGAGTGAGTTCAGAGGATAGCCCTGACGAGCAGCACCGTCCGTGAGGTTCGTCACTGAGGGGCTGGTATTCAGGCGCGTCACCTTATTAGTATTGCGCGAGTAGGTGATCGAGGTAGACCACGAGAAGTCGCGGGTGCGGATGTTCTGCGTAGTCAGCGAGAGCTCTATCCCCTTGGCACTCATCTGAGCGACATTCCCATAGAGATAGTCGACGAAGCCACCAGTACCCTGAGGGAATACCTGGTCGATGAGGTCACGACCCTGACGATTGAAGAGGGTGATACTTGCCGAGATACGATCATCGAAGAGACCGAAGTTGAGGCCCCAGTTGAGCTCATACATCTTCTCATAGGTCAGGTCGTAGTTAGCAGGCTCATTGATATAGACCCCTGGCTCGATGAGGTTAGCATCCCCGAAGAAAGGAAGCAGCGTCTTCAGACGAGGCAGTGCATTGTGCACGTAAGGGATCGTCCCCGACATCCCGTAGGAGAGGCTCATCGAGAGCGAAGAGAGGGGCTTGAGCTTGGGGAAGAAGGCTTCCTGATCGATAGACCAGTTACCACCGACGTTCCAAGTGGGGATATAGCGGATGGTGCGAGCACGACCGAACTGGTTCGTCCCTTCACGGCGGTAAGAAGCATTCACACGGTAGCGACCGAGGAGGGTGTAGTCGACATTACCGACGAGAGAGACCCCGCGGTCAAGCGTGGGATGGATGCTATAGTACTGCTTGCTCTTATTACGCAGGTTCGTGAAGAGCAGAGGTGAGTAGGTAGTCAGATAGCCGAGGTTATAGTTGACCCCATAGGCATCGAACCACTCGTTGAGGTGACGCTCTTCGAAGACTTCGAGACCAGCGACAGCCGAGAGGCTGTGCTCGCCGTTGCTACCAAAGGTGTCATTGTAGTGCGCCTTGATCTGGCCGTCGTAGCGCTCATCGATGATATTCTGCGAATTGCGAATACCACCATAGGGCATCACGATCTGAGGCAGAGCCGTGGGGTCATCGAGAGGCTTGTAGAGGTAATCGCTATAGCTACGGATGATACTCTTGCTGATATTGCGGTACACCTCTGCGGCATTGGAGTGCTCATCGCGGTCGGTCACACCATACTGGTCACGATAGCGGAGTGCACCGAGGGCGGAGAGTCGAAGCTGCGTGATGGGCTGCCAGTTGATGGTAGCCTGCAGAGAGAGGTTAGCCGTCTTGTAGTCACGAGTATTGTGCTGGAGCTCGTGCTTGATATTGAACGGCGTGTAGTCATACGCATAGAAGGCATTAGGATCCAGCGTACGGCTGGCGGTAGGAGCATAGCTACCGGGACGCCAGTCACCACCATAGTGCACCTTGCCGTAGGAGGCCGTAGAGCGGATACCGAAGCTCCAGCCCTTGAAGGGGCGGAAGTCAGCGTTGAAGTTGAACGAGTAGGTCTGAGAGTTCTCGTACTTATTCCACCCTGGGTCAAGATTAGCGTTGAGCGAAGCATAGTAGTTCGCCTTCTGCGTACCCGTAGAGAAAGTCAGGGTATGCTGATGGCGGATGCTGTGCTGGAAGAGTTCCTTGAACCAATTCGTATTACGAAGCTCAGCAGCACGGAGGTAAGCAGCACGACCTGCATCGGTATTGAGTACACCGTACTCGCCAGTCAGGTCATTGTAATTATAGATGCTATTGTAGAGGTAGCCATAGACCCCATAGCGCGAGGCGATGAAGACAGCCTCGTTGTCAAGGCTCTTACCATTAGCCATCTCATTGAAGACGGCCATCTGGTCCTGAGAGTTCAGGATATTGAACTCGCGATAGGAGGGGATGGCACGGTAGGTAAGCTCGGCCTGATAAGTGAAGGAGTTCGTCCCCTGCCCAGCCTTACTCGTGCGGACGGAGATAACCCCCCCGAGGGCGCGCTGGCCATAGAGGGCGGTAGCAGAAGCGTCGTTGATGACCTGGAAGCTCTGGATGTCACTCTCCGAGAGACCGGGCAGAGCGGCTGCGATGAGGCGCTTAGCTTCGGGAGAAGCAAGGTCGGCGACGTTGAAGTCCTTATCTTCCTTGTAGATCACTCCATCGATGACCCACAGAGGATAGTAGACGCTTTTCACCGATGTAGCCTGACGCATAGAGACGACCGTAGTGGTCTCCTTCTTTTCAGGGGCTGCATTGGGGAGAGTAACTTGCATGGGCGTGGTCGTAGCTACCAGCTCTACAGTTTGCTTCCCTGTCAGAGTAAAGACAAGGATCGTCTTCTCGGCTACTTGAATTGAGAAGGTACCGTCAGATGCCGTGGTGGTATGCAGTGCCTTATCCTGCTTAGCGGATACAGAGACGCCAGCGAGGGCCTTACCTTCGCTGTCGATGACTTTACCTTTAGCTTGGATGGTCTGCGCACACACGGGCATCGCACCCATGATCACGAGGATCAGGGCGACGAATAGACTACGTAATCGAGTTAGCATAATCAAAGTTGATGCATTGTTGTGTTAGTGCGAATTGCGGTAGCAAATATAGATAAAAAGCTATATAAAGAACCTTCGGAAATAGGTCTTACTTCCTAATATTTTTAACGAACAAAACATTCCACCTACTCAGCCACTTTCATCACGTCATTCTGCCACATTTTGCCATAATTCGGCCAGCGAAGAGGCACAAACTCCGTCAAAAAGTGATGGCATACTGATCGGAAATTTCTTCACTTTTTACCCAATTTTCCCGTCTCATACGCCTCCAAGAGAGCACGAAAGAGCGCAAGCTACCCCCACCCCTATATATCAATGTATGAAATACATCGGGAGAGCGATGGAGACATCAATAGGAGCGTACTAAACGGAACTATAGTGTGCCCGAGGGAAAGCAATACGGCTTCGGCATACAAACCAATAGTGGTCGGCGGGTAAACCAATAGAGACTGTTGCCGCGAGTCCTGCCCTCTATTTCGAGTGCTAAGGCATCGCACGTCCAGAGCCCACCGATATATCTCTCCGAAGTGACCGAGCAAGCCCTTCGCCTTGTCGCAAGTATTCCTCTTATCCAGCGGAAGGAAAAGTGTCCTTCTTGCGAAGAAAAAAGCGCCTTCACGTAGTGGTTTTCCTCTGTCTACGCACGTAGTCTTAAAGACCAGGCACGAAAACCCTAAAGTCTACGTACGTAGATATTAGATCCACGTACGTAGTCCAAACTTATCTACCACTCGTCCACAACTTTTATCCCTACGCGGAGCAACAACCTAAATATTGGTCACTTCACAAAGCTATAGTGGTCGGCGTGCGAACCAATACTGGTCGGAGCAGCGACCAATACGGGTTCCTACCCCTACCCTCCGCACGGCTCCACTCTACTGCATAAAGAAGCCCCTCCCACCGAAGGGCTGATCGCTCAGGATCAGCGCCTTCGGTGGGAGGGGCAGGCGGAGTACCTCGAAGTAGCGAGAGCGAAAGATCTTCGCTACCTCAAAGGTGAAAATGCGGGAGAAGTTACTTCTTCTTAATCGTCTTCATCATCTCCTGTACGGCACGCTCGAGCTGGACGTCACGACCAGAGAGGTAGTCGGCAGGCGTGTTGTAGACCTCGATATCAGGCTGCAGCGTCTGGTTCTCCATAGCGACACCATTGACATCGGCACAGGTGACTTCAGGGATACCGAAGACGAGGTAAGGATTGATCTGCGTCTCCCACCAGACGGCCGTCATCGTCCCTGCGACAGGCGTACCGATGACCTTACCGAGACCGAGGGTCTTATACACCCAGGGGAAGCCATGACCATTACTGTAGTTCCCTTCGCTCACCAGGACACAGCTGGGCTTAGTCCACTGCATGATAGGGTCATCACCGATGTACTGACCACGAGGCGTGAAGCGAGAGTAGAGCTTACCGCTGAGCAGGAAGACGAGGTCTTCGTGGAGCCAGCCACCACCATTGTAGCGGGTGTCGACGATGACCGCATCATAATTGCGGTACTTACCGAGGAGCTCCTTGTAAGCATTGCGGTAGCTGTACGTATTCATCGAGGGCACGATGATGTAGGCGATACGCCCGCCACTGAGCTTCTCGACCATATCCTTACGCTGCTGTACCCAGCGGCGGTGGAAGAGATCCTTCTGCGTATACTGACCGATGGGGCGGATGAATTCCTCAAAGCGCTTACCCGTCTTAGGATCGTGGAAGGTGACGCTGACGCGCTTACCGACCTTGCCGTTGAGGTAGAGCTCTACGGGACGATCAGCATCGATGACTTCGCCATCGATCTTCTCGATGATCATACCGGCCTTGATCTTGTCACCGAAGTGCGTGAGCGGACCACCAGCGAGGATCTCCTCGATCTTGAGGCCATTGCCCGTGTGCTTCTGATCGTAGAAGGCTCCGAGGTAACCCGTCTGCTTAGCCCAGCGCTTAGGATGGACACGAGCACCTGTGTGCGAAGCATTCAGCTCACCGAGGAGCTCGCTCAGCATCTCGCCAAAGTCCTCATCATTATCAATGTAGGGGAGGAACTTGCGGTAGGTCTTACGGTAGTAGTCCCAGTCGACACCATGGAGGTTGACGTCATAGAACTTCTCCTTGACCTGCTGCCAAGCGTGGTCGAAGATATACTCACGCTCTGCTGCAGGACGGTGCTCAAACTCAGCTGCGAAGCTGATAGGCTTGAGCTGACCACCATCGAGCTTATTGAGCCCAGAGGACGTACCGACATAGACGGTCTTCCCGTCCCGACCGAGTGTCAAGCTACCACCACCGACACGTGCACTGAGGAGCTTCGTAGACTGCTCTTCGAGGTCGCGCTCCCAGAGGTCGTAGGAGTTCTCATACTTAGCGATGTAGTAGAGCTTCTTACCATCGTCAGTGATGACGGCGTCAGAGAGCGAGCCCGAGGCGCGCGTCAGACGGACCGTGCGATGATCCAGATCGGTGAAGTCAGGCGTGAAGCCCTTGCTTTCCTTCGTATCCTTAGCATCCTTGGCATCAGTCTTAGCCGACTTCTTCGTGGACTTCTTAGCTGGCTTCTTAGTATCCTTCTTCTCGTCAGCCTTCTTGTCAGTCGTTAGGTCAGCGAGTTCCTTGCGAAGCTCCTTATCTTCCTTTGAGAGCTGGAAGTCTTCGTAAGCCTGGCGGTCGAGGAACATCAGGTAGTAGTCACGCTCTGCACCCCAGCTACCGTGGCTGCGGTAACCCGCACGGTCGGAGGAGAAGAGGACTGCCTTACCCTTCATGACGAACTTACCCGAGCCTTCGGAGTAGCCGCTCTCGGTGAGGTTCACGATCTCGCCAGAGCCATCAGCCTTGACCATAGCGCAGTCAGGGTGCTGCCAGCCGCCATGACCGATATAGTCAGCGAGGATCCACTTGCCGTCGGGGCTCCAGCGGTAGCTGATATCGCCGTCGGAGTAGGAGTAGTTGAACTTCTTGTCGAGGATCTTGTAGTCACGGCCAGACTTGAGGTCGTGGACGTAAATACCCGTGCGATCACGCAGGTAAGCCACCTTAGTGCCGTCGGGAGAGAAGAGAGGCTGGAAGGATGCTTCCTTATTCTTCGTCAGCTGCGTCTCCTTGATGTCGCGCGAGTAGACGAAGAGGGGGTCATCCGTGCGATTCAGCTCAGCCATATAGATATTCCACCCACCATTGCGCTCAGCGGCGTAGACGAGCTTCTTACCATCATTGCTGAAGTCGACATCACGCTCTTCTTCGGGGGTGCTGGTGAGGCGCTTCGTCGTGCCGTATTCGGTGTGAGTGACGAAGATATCACCGTGGACGATGAAGGCAATTTCCTTATTGCTGGGAGCTACGGCGAAGGACGATACGCCATCGCGGATCGTCTCAGGATTGATAGCCGACTCCTCCTGGTCACGGACGATGGAGACATTCACCTTCGTGGGCTGACCACCAGGCGTCTGAGTGTAGATCTCGCCATCGAAGCCATAGCAGAGCGTACCATTGGAGGCAATAGAGAGGAAGCGGACGGGATTCTTCGTGAAGGAAGTGATCTTCTTATCCGCAGCGGCAGTCGTAGCAGCATCGCGGTGGTAGACATTGAAGGAGCCTTCGCGCTCACTGAGGTAGTAGAAGCCGCCCTTGCTATCCCAGACAGCATTGCGGTCTTCACCGCCGAAGGTCGTGAGCTTCGTGTGCTTGCCATCCTTGGAGCGGAGCCAGATATCACGCGTCACAGGCGAGACAGCGTGCTTACGCCAGATATCCTCGTAGCCCTTGACGTCGGTATAGAGGATCTCGCCACCACGCAGCGAAGGCATCAGCATAGGATAAGCACCGTAGAGCTTGGGGCGGGCAATATTCTTAGAGAGGTCAAGTGAGTAGGTCTGTACGAACCAGTCCCAAGGATACATACCATCCTTCACATCAGGCATGACGTAGGACTGGAAGAGGAGCGTAGAGCCATCGAGGAAGGCGACGGGCACTTCCTTCTCGCTGCTATAGGTCAGGCGACGCAGACCTGAGCCGTCAGCCTTGACGATATAGACGTCCTTGCTCCCTTCACGATCAGAGGAGAAGGCCAGCGAACGGCTGTCGGGGCTCCAAATGGGGGTACCGTCGTAGGCAGCATTAGAGGTAAGGCGCAGAGCCTGCCCACCAGCCGTCGGTACGGTGTAGATATCTCCCTTGTAGCAGAAGGCGATCTGCGAGCCATCGGGGCTAATCTGCTGATGACGCAGCCAAAGGGGAGATCCTTTCTCCACCTGAGCTAGAGCTGGTAGAGCCAAAGCTGAGGCAAGAGCTAAAGTGAGTATTCGTTTCATAGTCGATACGGATGTGTATAGAGTGGTATGTGCGTGCGAATGACCTGCATGCGGAGGCATCAAGCCCACAGCTCCCTAAGCGATGAAAGCGCCCTTGCAGGCTAAAGCTTCCGGAAAACTAAAGTCTCCAGTAAGAGGTGCTCCGAAAGTGAGCACCTCCCTCCAAGAGATCTACTCGTGAGGAAGCCGCCTCTACCCGGGGGAAGTGTGTGTGGGAGTGAGTGGGATAAAAAAGGAGAGAGCCCCCGAGACACACGGAGGTGCGCTGGAGGGCTCTCTTCTGAGGGAATAATATCGGAGAGAGAAGCGTGACTTAGTTGTTACGCTTACGAGCCGAGTAGCTTAGGTTAAGTGCTTCGGCGCGTCGGAGCTCTTCCTTGATCTGAGAGATGATGTTCATCTTCGTATCCTTATCGGCCTTCAGAGAGACCTGCATAAGGTTGCGACGCTCGTCCTTGATCTTTGACTGTGACTGCTTGAGGTAGCTATACACAGCCGTAGGATTCTGCGTGACCTGGTCGTTGAGCTGAATCGCTGAGTTAGACCCGTACATCTCGCGGTATTCCTTGTTGGGCTTACCGACGTAGATGAAGGTAACGAGCGACTTTTCTTCGAGCTTCGTAAGCTCAGTAGCCGTAGGCAGGTTACTGAAGCTCACCTTCGGGGTAACCTCACGGATGGTCGTAACCATCATGATGAAGAAGAGGAAGGCGAATACCAAGTCAGGGAGGGACGAAGTGTTTAGCTCGGGCATCTCACGCCCACCTGATTTACTGAATTTACCCATGTCTTTTACTTCTTTGCAAGGTTAGAGAGAGCCATTTCAGAGATATGCATAGGATATGCATCCTGGACAGACTTCTTCTCGGAAGGGGAAAGCGCCTCAAACGTCTTGCCACCGAACTCCTTCTTAGCGAAGGCATCCCAGACCTCATTGTAGGCCTTGATGAGTTCGTTCTGGACATTGACGTACTGCTGGTAGCTGGTCTCGACCTCATTCTTGATCGAGATAGCATAACCAGAGGTGATGACGGTACGCTCACCCAGCCCTTCGATCTCACGACGCTCAAGCTCAGGGAGGAAGGGCTTGTTCTCGGGGTTCGTAATGAACTCGACAGCGTAGTCCTTCAGCTGATCCAGCTTGACGGGGATGAGCTGGTCGACGCCAGACGCATCCTTACGCGAGATCACGATCTCGTCAGCGCGGTTGACCAAGAGTCGCATGATGTTGCGGTCATTGATCTCGATCTCCTGCTGCTTCTGTTGCTTTGGAGCCATCGGAGGCAGACGCCTCTTCAGACCCTTATCAGTATCCATTGAAGTTGTAATCAAGAAGAAGATAAGCAACATAAAAGCGATATCGGCCGAGGACGATCCGTTGATGCCAGGAGTCTTTCTTTTCGTAGCCATAATGCTTTTTGTTCTATTCGTTACTGATTACAACCGTTACTTCCCGAGGACTCTCTTGGATACACCGCCCCAGATGACGGCACCGAGGGTGACGACGAAGAGGACGTAGGTGGAGTAGAGCCACATATCCGTGACCTTCAGCCAACCACTGGTGTTATAAGTCTGCGAAGCTTCGTTAAGACCCTTGATAGCCTCACCGCTACCGATAGCATAGCCGAGGATGAGTGAGACGACGAGGACGACGACGGAGATAAGGTTGGACTTACGTGCTACAGCGTCCTTGGTCTTGTTGGTAGCGATGCTACGTCCAGCGAAGAAGATCGTCGCAAGGACCGTGACGATGAAGAGGAAGTACGTCCAGTAAAGTAAGATACCCGTAAACGCATAGTCCTTGTTGCCCTTAGCGTCGAGCTCCGAGCCTCCTGCGAAGAAGAGGACGAAGATCAGTACGCTGAGCGCCAGGAGGACTAATAAAGTCGTGCTGGATACCTTGCGTATCTTAGTTACAGCCATTTCTTTATTGTTGTTACAGGGTAGGATTACTTGTTCTTCTTGGCATCGTACTTGACGATCAGGTCAAGCAGCGTGATGGAAGCGTCTTCCATACGGTTGAGGATGCCTTCGACGAGAGAGAGGATGTAGTTGTAGAAGATCTGAAGGATCAGAGCTACGATAAGACCACCGATAGTCGTGATAAGAGCGACCTTCATACCACCAGCGACGACCGTTGGGCTGATGTCACCGACCTTTTCGATGTTATCGAAGGCCTGGACCATACCTACGACCGTACCAAGGAACCCGAGTGAAGGAGCCATAGCGATGAAGAGCGTGATCCAAGAGAGGTTCTTTTCGAGCAGACCACCCTGTACACCACCGTAAGATACGACAGACTTTTCAGCGATGTCGATACCCTGGTCAGCACGCAGGAGAGCCTGGTAAGCGATAGAAGCGATAGGACCGCGCGTGTTGCGAGCTACTTCCTTAGCCTTTTCGATGTTACCTTCTTCGACGAGAGCCTTTTCGATGTCGCGCAGGAGCTTGTCGGGGTTGACGTTAGCCAGGTTGAGGTAGATGATACGCTCAAGGCAGATAGCCAGACCGAGGATGAGGGCGATGGCAATGGTAGCCATAAAGTCTGCACCCCCTTCGATGAACTTGGTCTTGAGCTCCTGGTGGAAGCCCGTTTCAGCTACAGCTTGTTCACCAGCGACCTGGTCAGCAGCAGGAGCTTCAGCTACAGTAGCGGCAGAGTCAGCAGCGGGAGCAGCAGAATCAACCTGAGTCGTAGCGGGAGCAGCAGCAGCGCTATCTGCATTCTGAGCCGTAGCTACATTAGCCATACCTACAGAGAGGAGACCCACGCAAGCAGCGATTGCGAATAACTTTTTCATGTCGAGTTGTTTTTGTGAGTTAGTTAGTTCTATTTATTCGTTTCTTCTTGTTCCTATAACGTATGAAGGGCACTACAAGCAGATCGAGGAGTACTGCATTCCCGCCATAAGGCAGGGCGAGTGTAGAGCCTTTCGGCATCAAAAATACAGCTTTTCCAACCGAAAAACAAAATCATTGTTCACCGAACTTCAGTTGAGCAGTCTTCCCGCTCCACAAGAGGGCGTCCGATGCTTCGTCTAACACAATAGTATATAGAGACTGTTGCCTATAATCCTGCCCTCTATTTATTATGCTAAGGCATTGCACGCCCAGTTCTCCGACACACCTCTCCGAAGTGGTACGCAAGCCCTTCGCCCCATCGCGAGTATTCCTCTTATTCAGCGGAGGGAAAAGTGTCCTTCTCGTGAAGAAAAAAGCGTCTTCATATAGTGCTTTTTCTCTGTCTATGTACGTAGTCTTAAAGACCAGGCACGTAAATCCAAATATCCACGTACGTAGATATTAGAGCTACGTACGTAGTCCAAACTTATCTGCCACTCGTCCACAACTTTTCTCCCTACGCGGAGCAACAACCTGATATAGGTCACTTCACAAAGCTATATGGGAATCAGGCCAAAGCTATATAGCTTTCTTCGCCATCCCATATAAGCTCTACCCACGCACTCATATAGGGAATATAAGCACCTCTGCCGTCCAGCACACGGGGTGTAGTGGACGGCAGAGGCGAGGAGATGAGTTAGAACTTCACCGACAGGTCGACACCGAGGGTACGGGGTGCCGAAGTCTGGAAAAGGCGGCCCAGCGGTGAGGCTGCTTGGAAGACCGTGTAGCTATTATCCGTGAGATTAGCTCCCCACAGTGCGAGCGTGTAGCGGTCGTAGCTGAGGCCGAGGCGAGCACGTAGCGTAGACTGGAGGGACTCGCGGGTCGTATTGTCTTCACGCCAATAGATCTCTCCGAGGCCTGCGTACTCGACCTCGCCCAAGAGGCGCAGGTGGCGTGAGAGCGGCTCGTTCGCCGAGAGCATCACGCTATAAGTATGGCGCGGGATGAAGGGGACGAAGTTACCCTTCTTCGCTGCTGTCGTCTCCTCCGTGAAGCGGGCATCCGTGAGGCTATAGTTCAGGTGTGCGCGGAGCGAAGACCATAGGCGCTGCGTGGCGGAGAGCTCGAAGCCCAGCGTACGGGACGAACCTGCATTACCAACCATACGGCCTGCCCCCGAGGCGACAAAGCGCGTCAGCTGGAGGTCACGCACCTGCATCAGATAGACAGAAGAGGAGAGCTCCAGCCCAGCTGAGGGGAGGGCATAGCGTGCTCCGAGCTCATAGCTCCAGCTGTGCTCAGGCTTGTAAGTCGTCGCCGAAGCGATCGTCGAGCTATCGAAGCCCCCACGCCCTGAGATCTGCGCCTGAAGAGCCTTCTGCTGGGCTGTGGTAATGAGGTCGGAGAAGGACTGCTCATTGAAGCCCCCCGTCTTCACCCCACGACTGACGGTAGCGTAGGCACGGAGTGCTTCGGTGGGATGCCACGTTACGGAGAGCTTGGGCAGGAGATTCCAGTAGCCTACCGACTGCTTCCCCTCGAGGTGAACGGGAGGCGCGGTAGCCAGAGGCTGAGTCGTCCCTGCCACAGCGAGACTCAGCTCATAGCCACGGGAGTCGTAGCTGATCTCGTGGTGCTCGTAGTCGAGGCGTAGTCCACCGGTGATCGTCCAGGCGGGAGTGAGATGATAGGCACTCTCATGATAGAGTGCCAGCCCCCAGTCGGGCATACGGAAGTCATTTGCATTCGTTCGATCCGAGCGTGTAGCATCGTAGTAGACGAGCGAAGGCATGGCGGGGACGCGCTGCTTCAGGGCAGCCATCGCTTGATTGATAAGCGCACTCAGCCCACCGTAGGAGAAGGTCACGGGAGCCTCTACACGCTTGGCATCGTGGTAGCCGAAGAGCCCGACACTCCAGTCGTAGCGGCTGGGACGCTCGCCACGGAGATTCTTGAGGATGAGCTCCTGCGTCAGCCCATGCTCACGCAGCCCCTGTGTGACGTGGAAGTACGAGAGAGGGAGGGCATCCATATCCATCTGCGTCTCATCGAAGAGGTACTGATAGCTCGTCGCCGACTGGAGCTGTACGCCACCCCACTTATAGCTGAGGAGATAGCGCAGCGTAGCCGTGTGGCGCTTGTAGCTCTCGGGCGCATCGGCCGAGAGCGGAAGGGGCTGCTTGGTACGAGGGTCGTCCGTACGGTAGGGGAAACCTCCCTGCTGGACGTAGTCGCCCGAGAGGGAGAGCGCCATCTCAAGCTGCTCCGAAGGGCGATACTCGAGCTTAGCGAAGCCGCCTACCATACGCAGACTGTCCTGATAGGCCTGACGGGTCTCATTGTAGAAGTAGCCACGGCGGGTCGTCCCCGAGAGGCCATAGCTCAGCCCCACCTTGTCGGAGAGTCGGAAGGCCTGCTCGACGGAGCCACGCAGGAGGCGGTGCGAGCCTGCTGTGAGCTTTGCTTCACCCCCAGGCTGGTCGAAGGCTGAGCGCGTGTAGTAGTTGATGATGCCCGACATCGCATTGCGCCCGTAGAGCGTACCCTGCGGGCCACGTAGCACCTCGACGCCCGTGATACCAGGGATATCGAAGTTGAAGCCCGACTTATTCAGCACGGGCACCCCGTCGACGTAGAGCCCGATGGTCTGCCCCGAGCTACGTGCACCACTCCCACGCAGATAGATGGCGGCACTGCGCTTCGAGCCGTAGTCGGGCACGAAAAGGCTAGGCACGCGCCCCGTGAGGTCCGTGATGCTCTGCATGCGATACTGGCTGAGATCACGGCTCGTGATCCAGGTCAGCGCAGCGGGCTGCCCTACCGAGGGAGCGGTAGGACGCTGGGGGACGTAGGAGCGGATGACGACCTGCTCGATAGGATTGGTCTGGATGCTATCCTGCTCCTCTGCATAGAGGCTCATAGGCATAGCTATGAAGCCGAGCGCAAAGAGCGGGAATACAAGTAGCTGTTTCTTATTCTTGGTAAGCATTGGGGATTATGAAGCTAAGGGCGATGCGCTGACACGGGCGAAGGCACTCCGTCAGCGCGCCGTCTTGGATAAATCACCACAAAGGTAGAGCCCGCACCTGCTGCAGCGAATAAAATCACCAAATTCACCCCGAATTCAGCTTAAAAAAGACCAGACCTGCCCTATCCTTCCCTCCGATAGTACACATCTATCCTCCCGCTCCTCACAGTAGGATTCACGAGGACGGGGCGAAGGGATTATCTTTGCGCTGTGAAGAAGCCCTTCACTTAGCCCCGTCATTATGGCCAAATACTCCCATCTCTTACCTCTCCTCCTCACGCTCCTCTTTGCGTCCGACCTCGGAGCACAGACCTACTACCGCAGTGAAGAGCCTCACTGTACCGCCCCGAAGGATAGCACGACGCTCCTCGGTCTGGACGTCGGCGGCGAAGGCTTCTTCCGCAATGACGAATACGCCTCCGACCTCGTCGCCGACTATACCCTCCCAGGCTATCGCTTGCGAGCCAACCTCAGCTACCGCCCCGAGACCCACCTTCCCATCGAGCTGCGTCTTGGTGTCTACAACCTCTACTACTGGGGGGCCACACGCTACCCGGCCGCCTTGGCCTATCAGGACCTCCCCTACTGGCGGGGCGATGGTGACCGCTATACACGCCTGCGCCTCCTCCCCTACTTCCAGGCGTCGATACAGCCAGCAGCAGGCTGGGCTATCCTCCTGGGGCATCTGCAGGGCGGAGCGAAGCACCGACTCATCGAGCCGCTCTACAATCCTGAGCTCAACCTCACCACAGACCCCGAGATGGGCCTGCAGATTCGCTACGAAGGACAGCGTACCCGACTGGACACCTGGGTCGACTGGCAGAGCTTCATCTTCCGAGGCGACAAGCATCAGGAGGCCTTCGTCTTCGGGCTCAGCACCGCCCAAGCCTTTGACGTCAGCCCAACTGACCGCCTCGAGCTCCAGCTCCAAGCCGTCGCCCACCATCGTGGTGGCGTGCTGAATGAGCGAGCCGACACCGTGCACACCTGGCTCAATGCCGCCCTCGGTGCCGTGTACAGCCATCAGTTTGCCCTCCCTAAGCACCCCCTGATGGTACAGGCCGGGCTCTACGGCCTTGTCTATAGCCAGCGAGGCGAGCACTATGCCTCGGACAAGGGCTGGGGCTTCCTCGCCACAGCGGGCTTAAGCTGGCGACGCTGGCAGACAGAGCTAAGTCACTTCTACGGGCACGACTTCATCAGCCCGCTGGGCATCCCCTTTGCGCAGAGTGTCGGACGTGCGGGACGAAGCTACCTCCTCACACATCACCCACGCTACACCGCCTGGCAGGGGAGCTACCGCATCATCGAGTCTGAGGCGTACACCTTCGGCGTGAGTGGTGGACTCTATATCCACCCTCATTCGGCGCATAGTACCAGCTCCTTCATCGAAGCCTACCTGAGTATCTCGCCACGCTTCACCCTCCTCCGTAGACGAGGGCAGTAGCTCCTCCTCTACCCTATTACGCACCGAGGCCCACCCCGCATCAGCAGGGTGGGCCTCGTCGTTATCGTAAGAGGAAAGAAGCCGACTACAGCTGCACGCCCTTAGCGCGAGCCTCGTAGCGACGCCCTACGACCTCCCAGTCGATGATCTGCCAGATGGCACGCAGGTGGTCGGCACGGCGATTCTCATAGTCGAGATAGTAGGCGTGCTCCCAGATGTCGATAGCGAGGAGGGGCACACGGCCACGAGTGACGGGCGTACCGGCGTTCGAGGTCTTCTCGATGTAGATATCACCAGCCTCATCGGTAGAGAGCCAGAGCCAGCCCGAGCCGAAGATCTCACCACCAGCCTTCTCAAAGTCCGCCTTGAAGGCATCAAAGTCCTTGTAGCTACGCAGGAGAGCTGCACGCAGAGCCCCCTGGGGCTCCGTGACGCGACCAGCTTCGTAGGGGCGGAACTGCTTGAAGTAGAGGAGGTGATTCAGCAGCTGACCTGCATTATCAAAGATCGCTCCCGAGGAGAAGCGTACCAGACGCACCAGATCCCGCTCCTTGATATCATTCTCACGCACGAGCTTATTGAGCTTGTCCAGATAGCCGATGACGTGCTTGCCGTAGTGAAGCTTGACGGTGTGCTGGCTGATGACAGGCGCAAGCGCATCGGTAGCATACGGCAGGGCAAAGAGCTGGAAGGGAGGCTTAGCAGGCTCTGCCGTAGCGGCAGGTGCTGTAGCTGTAGCCTTCGTCGTCTTCGTCTGGGCTGAGAGTGAACTGATAGCGAGGGCTCCCGCGAGGAGCAGTGCAAGGGATCTGATTCGCATAATGAAGGTGGTAGGGTAAATAGGTGATAGCCGCTTAGTCGTCGTAGCCGACGATCTGGTAGCGCGAGTCGAACTGGACCTCAAGGCCAGAGCTAAGCTCCACCTTGTAGCCACGACGCTTGCGCTCGATCTGTACGATGGACTCGCCAGCATGCTGAGCACGCAGGGCATTGGTGATCTGAGCGGGGATGAATGACGTAGGCAGGGCGATACGCTTGCCGTCGACCTCCTTCCACTCACCACGAGAGGAGAACTCGATCTCGGTGCCATCGGCAAGGAGTACATCGTAGGTCGTCCCTGAGAAGTCACGATCTTCCTTCGCCAGGGACACAGTGCGTCCGGCGAAGTGCTTCGCGAGGAAGAGCTGGGCGGCCTTAGGCAGTTGCTTGGTCTGGATGACGCGGTCGCTACCTGCACGCAGACTGAGGGTCGTGAGTACGAGGAGAGCGAGGGTCAAGGACAAAAATCTCTTCATAATCTGAATTACTTAGTTGGGGGTGAATAATGTGGTGTATTACCATCGCTATAACGTGAGGCAGAGAGAAAAGGTTTTCCCACTGAAAACCACCCCAACATAACCACGTATCAAACAAGGATATAGCAGGACTAAAGAAGCAACCAGCACTGGTTGATCTGGGGGATCAGAAAGCAGTACGGGCGGGGCGACCACTGTGGTCACCCCGCCCGTAGCGGATAGTTAGGACTTCACGGAGCCCTTAGTGGTTGTCGCCCTGATAGGTGAGCGAGTAGGGATGCAGCACACGGCAGCACCACGTAGCCTGACGCTGCTCTTCGCTATTGTCGACATGACCATAGAGACCGTAGCGACCGATACATGGAGCCGTGGTATAGCGGCCATTCTCGTCACGTGTGAAGTTGACAGGATCAAGTGACCAGTAAGCTGCGCGTACCCCGACCTGCGAAGGCTGAGGATTGCAGCGTTCACGATTGCCTGGCACGAAGAACCAGCGCACTACCTTGTTCGCCGTATTCTGCTGATTATCCCAGAAGGTCTGAGGGATGAACTGCTTGAGATCCCCGACGAAGTACTTACCGAGATAGACCGCCGTCGTCTCGATGTAGCACATGTAGGGGTCACGAGCGTCAGAGCCCTTACCCGTATAGAAGACAGGCTTGAAGCGATAGACCGACTGGTGGTAGCTACGTACTGGGTGACCAGCGACAGCAGCGAGGGTATCGTGACGGAAGAGCAGGGAGGTCGCTACGTGCTTATCACCATCGGAGTAGGTGATGGTGCGCTCACGACGGACGCTCTGCAGCTTGCCTCCCTCGATGGGGGTGAAGCCACGGCTGGCGAAGATCGTACGGCGATCCGTGACAGCAGGAGGCGTCGTGCGGCTATAAGCCCAGTTGGTGTAGAAGACCCCATTGGCACGAGTCAGACCAGAGAGCGCCATCGTGTTGTGGTCAGGGATGTAGTAGTCCGTCCCTTCGACCTTGATAGGTGCGATCTGGCGAGGACGCTGAGGATTGGAGCGGTTGACGTAGCCAGCAAGATCATCGAGAGAGATCAGGCTGACGTTATCATTGTTCTGCTCCTTGAGGTCCGTGAGGAAGTAGAAGCTCGCACGCGTCTTCTGCTTGCTATTCGCAGCCTCATAGGTCAGCGGACGGCGAGACATGTAGCCCAGCTGGATATTGGGCTGTTCATAGAGCTCACAGTCCATGTGGTAAGCCTTACCACCTGCCAGATTGAGGTCGCTACCCATGATAGGCACGAGAGACATATTAGGCTTGGTGATCGTCTGACCCGCTTCGTTAGCACCAACAGCATAGACATGCGTCATAGCATAGCGAGAGGCGGCCTCAGGATCCAGGGAGACAGAGGCCTCAGGATGATTGACGGTGTAGCTTGGGCTCGTGGCGGGAGTACCATCATTGTAGCCGAAGCTCTTGCGAGAGACGGCACGTGAGGTAGGATACCAGACGACGACGGCTTCAGTAGTCGTGCTACCAGAAGCAAGATTAGAGACGGGGAAGTCGTAGGAGTAGGTGTGATCTTCGTAGTCTGAGGAGTAGCCGTACCAAGCGGGGAGGTCATTAGGTCCGAGCTCATCCAGCAGACCTGGGTTGAGGTCAATCTTAGCCTTAGGCAGGAGGACGTTCGAGACAACCTTAATCCCCGAGAGGCTGATCGCCTTCTTACGAGAGTTGTGCACGGTGTAGGCCACCATAGCACCGAGGGGACGGAGCTGGAAGCGAGGGTTCACAAGCTTGCTCTCACCCTTAGCATTCTTACGCTTTGCCAGAGGCAGCCAAGACGAAGCATAGGGCACCTCGAGGGAGAAGGTACGCTGCTGCGTCGTATTGATCAGGCCTTGTGCACCTCCAGCGCGCTGGGGCTGGTAGGAAAGGATAAGATTCGAGGCTGGGATTCTCCCTGCAGGAGTCATCTTCAGCTCGAAGTCATCGGGCACAAGGTAGAGCATGGCCTCCCACTCATAGCGCTCGAAGGGGATGTGGCTGGGCAGATTGATCGAAGCCCCACGGATGGTGAGACTCTTCTTGCCATTGCGCTTCCAGGTCATCAGGGAGTAGATGTAGGGAGCATGACCGTTGGGCTGACGCTGACCGACCGTGCGAAGGATCACAAGACCCTTGTACTCGGTCTTCTTCTCGTCAAGCTCGAGGGAGATTTTCTTAGGGCCATTGTATGCAAAACCAAGAGACTTGCCATCAATGTCAGCGTCAGGACCGAGGACGCGGAGAGCGGTGGTGGATGCATCGATATCCAACTCGACCGACTCTCCTGTGTTGGTAGATGAGAAGGTAATTCGACTGCTGTCTTCAGACTGATCGACTGCAGGTGTGTCCTCCGTCTTGGCACATGAAGCACCACCGAGAAGGACGAGCATCAAGCCCAAAGGCTTGATCACACGGTAAAAAGAACCAAACATGATAAGATTTTAAATGGGCGGGACCATGCTTGGGCAAGGCCCCAAAGAATGTGAGCGTGAAGTGTCAAACGAAAGAGGAGAGGCATCTCTCATGGAAAATACTCTATGTGCATTCACGATATAGAAAACGCTTGTATTTCGCATATAGTATATAGTCCGACAAAAAGGCACACGACACGACACTTAACACGCCCATTTATGAGGACGATAACTGCTGCTACAGATAGACAGAGGGAATAAAAGCGAGCGTGGGTGGAGCGACTCCACGAGTCACCCCACCCACGCTATGAGAGGAAAATTGAATTAGGCAATTCGCCTACTTCCAGTTGTTACCCTGGTACGTGGTCGAATAGAGCTGTAGGACACGGTAGCTCCAGACATCATCCAGTGCCTGCCAATTGGCCAGCTCAGCACCATAGGTACCGACGTCGCCCATGCTGGGAGAAGCAAGCCACTTACCCTGCCAATCAGCCTGCCACTGATTAGCAGCGAGCATCCAATAGCAAGCCTCTGAGCCGGTATAAACACTCCGTAATTGAAATTGCGCTGATCCTTGATAACGATATTTAGCATATGCGCCTGGGATGAAGTAGCGGCGTCCAACCATATTAGCCGTATTCGCAGGATTGGTCCAGAAGGACTCAGGGATAAAGTCCTTGACATCCCCGACGAAGTACTTACCGAGGTAGATAGCCTTCACCTCAAGGTAGTCCATCGTATTACGAGCCACGCCCGCAATAGTAGTACTCTGCAGGTTCTTCGGAGTCAGGCGATAGACAGCCTGATGCTCACTGCGGACAGGGTGACCTGCTACAGCGGCCAGCGTATCGTGACGGAAGAGAATTGAGGTAGAGACGTGATTCTGGACGTCCGAGTAAGTGATCACTCGAGCCATGCGAGAGGGCTGTACCTTACCATTGCTGATAGGAGCAAAGCCACGCTCATCATACACTGCGCGATTGTAATGCACCGAAGGCTTATTGAAAGAAGGCAGGAAGCGGTTCGCATAGAAGACGGCATTCGTACGGAAGAGACCCGAGGCCACCATCACATCTGCCGTAGGGATATTGTACTTAACCCCATTAAAGACAAAGGGCTTCTTCATACCGACACTATTGGGGTAAGTATAAGAGTACTGCATATATTCCTGCAGGTTCTGAGAGTGGAGGAGAGTAACATTATCATTTGACAAGCTCTCTACGGGCTCCAGGTAGAAGCGATTCTGCTCCTGATTAAATGACACAGGCTGCTTAGCCATATAACCCAGCTGGATATTAGGCTGCGTGTACACCTCACAGTCCATGTAGTAGGACTTGCCGCCATTGAGCGCAAGGTCCGTACCCATGATAGGTACGATCGACATGTTAGGCTTGCTGATAGCCTGACCATCCTCGGTAGCACCGACAGCATAGACGTGCGTCGTAGCATAGCGAGCAGCGACTTCAGGCTTCTGAGACTTCGTGTACTCAGGATAGAGCACATTTTCATCTGGGTCAGCAGGCGTACCATCGTTGTAGCCGAAGGTCGTACGAGACACGGCACCAGAGGTAGGATACCAGACGACAAGGGCCTCGGAAGACACACCACCCTTAGCGAGGTTAGTGACAGGGAAGTTCATACGAGTAGCTATGATCTGCATAGTCTGCACCGTAGTCGGTCCAGGGGAGGCGACCACCTGCAGGGATTCTCTCGAGAGCAGTATCCTTCAGGTCCAGGGTTGCCTGAGGGACCAGCGTGTTGGAGACTACCTTGATGCCCGTGAGAGACATAGCCTTCTCACGCGTATTGCGGACCGTGTAGGTCATCAGTGCACCGAGGGGACGCAGACGGAAGATAGGAGCAGACAGCTCATCACCTGCGATCTGGTGCTGGCGCTTCGTCAGGGGTGTCCAGTCAGATGCATAGGGGATGTCCATCGAGAAGCTCGTACCATTAGCCATGCTGATGAGACCGGTGGTACCAGCCTTCTGAGACTGATAGTTGAAGCGATAGTTCTGGGCTACGAGCTTCTGTTCGGTGAAGTCGTCAGGCACCAGGAAGACCATTGCTTCGAAGTTGTTACCAGCATAGGTGATATTCTCAGGGAGAGTAATCTGCACTTCACGGAGGCCAAGCTGGTTATTGTGTGAGTTACGCTTCCAAGTCTGGACAGCATAGGTGTACTTAGCCTTCCCGACAGCACGAAGGATGAAGAGGAGCTTGTACTCCGTCTTGTTCTCATCGAGCTTGAGGGCAATCTTCTTAGAGTTCTTGATCTGGTAATCAAGAGCCTTACCTTCGCTCGCAGGAGCGATAGGCAGATCGAGAGCCTCGGCAGTAGCCGAGAGATCCAGAGTAATCTTCTCACCAGTATTCTCTGAAGAGAGGCTGGCCGTAGAGGAAGCGACAAGCTCCTCACGAGGGGCGTCGTTTTGCTTCGTGCACGACATGACACCAAGCGTCAGAAGAGCCAGGCACATGGCCTTGGCCATACGAGTAAGTGATAAAACCATAATAACTATGAGGCCCATGGTGGCGTAGGGGCTCGAGAAAAAAGTAGTAATGTTAGAGAATAAGGGGGAGCACAATACTCCCCACAGTGGTGCCATAGTGCCACGCACCTATTGCTATATTAAAATATTTTAGGAGGAAATTGTTGAGTGAGAACCCCTCTTCGCACTACCCTTCACAGGGGAGAGCCGAGGCAATGACCTGCTGTGCAAGGCGAGCTGAGGCGGGGATATGCGCCGGAGGAGTACCTTGCTCACTCATGTGGAATGCGGGGTGTACCGTCAGCACCACGCGACGTGGATGCGGCAGGTAGGTACCACGCGGTAGGACCTCAAAGGCCCCATCGATCGTGACGGGCAGGATGGGGACATCCAGCTCGGAGGCTATCACGAAAGCTCCCTTCTTGAAGCGGGTAAGACGTCCCGTCTCGGTACGACTTCCCTCAGGGAAGATGAATATAGAGTTGCCTGTCGCCAGGACTTTCTTGGCATCCTCGATCGTCTGCGCAATCGAAGAGACACGCGTCTCATCGACAAAGATAAAGTGTGCGGCTTCACACGCCTTACCCACAAGCGGTATACGGCGTAGCTCGGACTTCATCACCCATTTGAAGGGGATACCTATATAGGCATTGAGGACGAATATATCGTAGGCGCTCTGATGGTTGGCTACCACTACGCAGGGCGCATCGGATGTCGGTAGATTCTCTCGCCCACGCACCTCGACACGGCACAGCGATACGGCCAGGCACGTCCATGACCAGAGCTTAGTAGCTCGGCTGATGAAAGATGCTGGAGCCCCTGTATAGCTTGCGACGATGATCGTAAGACAGCAAATGATCGTAGCTAAGACGAAAAGCGGGCCACCTATCAGGAAGAAATAGATGAGATAGACGATGCGGCCGAGGGAGAGGGATTTCATAGGCTTAAAGAAATACTGTATGTCGGTCTCTATTCGTCGAGAGGCAAGGCGTGGAGATAGCGGGCGAGGCGCTGGACAGCACGTCCGCGGTGGCTCATCGCATTCTTCTCCTCACTACTCAGCTCGGCGAAAGTCTGCTGGCATCCCTCGGGGCGGAAAACGGGGTCATAGCCGAAGCCATGGTCACCGGAGCGCTCGAGCGTGATCTCGCCATTGACTGCGCCCTCGAAGAAGTGCGTCCCGTATTCGTCGATGAGGGCGATGACGGTACGGAAGCAGGCACGACGTGGGGCAGGTACCCCCTTGAGACGCTCCAGAAGGAGGGCAACATTCTCTTCGAAGGTCGCATGCTCCCCTGCGAAGCGTGCGGAGTAGACTCCAGGAGCTCCGTCAAGAGCCTCGACCTCGAGCCCCGTATCATCGGCAAAGCAATAGAGGCCGTAGCGCTCCCAGACGTGACGTGCCTTGATGAGAGCATTCCCCTCCAGGGTATCGGCGGTCTCAGGGATCTCCTCGTAACACCCGATGTCAGCGAGACTGACCACCTCCAAACGTCCAGAGAAGAGGGCACGAACCTCCTCCAGCTTATGGGCATTATTGCTCGCAAATACCAGCTTTTTCATACATTTGTTTCATAAGCACAGCCTCACATAGAGCTTGAGAACTCACCAGTCAGGCTTCATGAGTGAGGCAAATTTAGGGATAATAAACATATCTATGGATATTGAGCAGCTGCGCGACTACTGTCTCTCGCTCCCTCACAGCAGTGAGAGTATGCCCTTTGGGGACGGATGTATCGTATATAAAGTCGTGGATCGCGTCTTCGCTATCATGGCTCCAGACGGGGGCGAGCCTCGGCTCTCGCTCAAATGCGATCCCGACAGAGCGGAGGATCTCCGAGCTGCTTACCCTGCCATCATACCAGGCTTCCACCTCAACAAAAAGTACTGGAATACCCTGCTCCTTGATCAGCACCTCCCACCGAAGCTCCTCAGCTCCCTCATCCGCCACTCGTGGAATGAGGCCTCAGCTAAGCTCACGAAGCGGGTACGCACCGAGCTCGGTATCACTCCTCTACCCGAAGAAGACTAACCCCACCTATTCACCCACCCTCAATATTACCTAAGCACATGGATACTTCACTGCTTGAATTCATCGACCAGGTAGACAGCACGAATACCTATCTCACAGGTCAGATCGCCTCGGGGCGTGACCTCCCTCAGCTCCACACCGTCGTATGCCGCCAGCAGACGGCAGGGCGTGGTATGCGAGGCAATACCTGGACCTCGCGCCCAGGAGATAGCTTGACCTTCTCCATCCTCCTGCGCTCCGATATGCTGCAGGGCAAGCAGCAGTTCGCCGTCTCGGAGCTGGCAGCCTGGGCAGTGATGCGCACCTTCGCCTCCTATATGACCGACGACCAGAAGCAGCAGCTCCGCGTCAAGTGGCCCAACGATATCTTCTACGGCGACCGCAAGCTCGCTGGTATCCTCATCGAGCACAGCCTCACGGGAGCCCGTGTAGACTACTCGGTCATCGGCATCGGGATGAATATCAATGACGAAGCCTTCCCACCCGAGCTCCCCTCAGCTATCTCCCTGCGTATGATCACGGGCAGAAGCCTCGAGCCGATGGAAGTCCTCATCCGTCTGCATAGCGAGCTCTCGCAACTGCTCCCCGACTTCCTCCTCGGTCGCTACCAAGATGTGCACCGCCACTATATGAAGTATCTGTATCGCAGAGATGGCTTCTTCCTCTTCACCGATATCCAGGGGCAGTTCCGCGCACAGATCAAGGACGTCACTCCCGAAGGCCGCCTCGTCCTACAGCGTGAGGATGGCTGGGAGCGTGCCTATGCCTTCAAGGAAGTCCGCTTCGATGCTGAGTAAGGCAGAGATCAAGGACATCCGCAGCCTCCACGATGCTAAGGGCCGCTCATCGCAGCAGCGCTTCATCGCCGAGGGAATTAAGCTCACAGGGGAGATGCTCGGCGCCTTCCCCTGTGAGCTTCTTCTTGCTGATGAAGAGACGGCACGTGGTATCGCACGACAGCTCGACAGGCTACCGCAAGCCCTCCGCCCCAAGCGCATCGAGGTCGTGCCCGAGAGCTTCGACTGGGGGCGTGTGAGTTCGCAGCGCCAGCCTCAGCCCCTTCTTGGTGTCTTCGCCCTTCCCCAAGAGGACGAAGGAAGTCCCATCGCCTCGGGCGTCAGTCTGCTCCTCGACCGCATCCAAGATCCGGGGAACCTCGGTACGATCATCCGCACGGCGGACTGGTTCGGCATCGAGCACCTCTACCTCGCTCCAGGCACCGCCGATCCCTTCGCACCGAAGGTCGTGCAAGCTACGATGGGCGCACTCACCCGCGTCAAGATCCATCGCCTAAGCGATACAGTCACCTTCCTCAAGGGCTTCTCGGGGCCACGCCTCGGCACCTTCCTTGGGGGCGAAGACCTCTACACGACGGAGCTCCCCACGGGAAAGGGTGAGCCCGTGCTACTCATTATGGGCAACGAAGGGCAAGGCATCCACCCCGATCTGGAGCCGCACATTGACCGCCGCATCACGATCCCGCCCTATCCAGCGGAGAACTCCCATACCGAATCCCTCAATGTAGCCATCGCCACGGCGCTCCTCCTCGGCGAGCTCCGCCGTCGCCTCTAAGGCTACAGTCGTCACTTCATCAGCTTGCCCCCCACTGCATCTACACAGGATGTAGTGGGGGGCAAATCTATTCGTGTATAGGGTATAAAAAGCGCCTTCCCGTAGTGGTATTTCCGTATCTACGCACGTAGTCTTAAAGACTAGGCACGTCAGTCCAAATATCCACGTACGTAGATATTAGAGCCACGTACGTAGACCAAACTCTTATGCTACTCGTCCACAACTTTTATCCCTACGCAGAGTAACAAACTCTAATAGAGGTCACTTCACAAAGCTATATAGCTTTCATCACCATCCTATATAGCTCTATCCTCACACCCATACAGCTACATATAATAAGGTAGTACTTCGCCCTGCGACAGATGTAGTGAAGGCAAAGAAGAAGCCCTTTATCAAAGGGATACCCAATGTAAAGAGGTGTAAGGCTCACTCCCTCTAACAAGCTCTCCTTCATCCCATACTTCACCCCAACATTCACCATAAATGGGTAGGCTACCGAAGAAAACTACCTACTAACGAGGATTGTGGGTAGGTAAGATTCAGCATTCCTTTGTGTCAGCCATTTATAGTGCAGGATAGCTACATGAAGTATAAACAATTGCAAACAAATATGAGCGCACGCCACCTCCCCCTGATGCTATCGCTCTTACTCTTGCTCTGCAGCTGTCATGAGTCGGGTCATGACCCTGGCAAGGAGCTCTATGAGCAACAACTGCAGCAGAAAGGTATGCTTGCTCATCGAATAGATAGCCTCTTCTCCAGCGCATTCACCGATCCTCTCGGTGTGGAGCGGGGATTGGAAGAGCTCTACCTTCATAGAGGAGTCTCAGCTGGGACATTGAGCAGCGATCCTTTCTTCTACAGCCAGGTCACCTACGTCCGCAAAGCTCTCAGCTTCAGCTTACGCGCGCACTCTTTGCAAGCCCTCTTGGCAAGTGAGCACTTCGACCACTTCCAGACGATGCTTCGCCAAGGCTCAGCTGGCTCCGCGTCAGAAGAATATCCAGCTACAGACCCCACGGTACTTCTTCAGATCCGCTCCGCTCTTGAGGGGGAGCTCCGACAGTTCCTCGAGAAGGAAGCTCCAAGCTATGCGCTGCGAGACCAGCAGAAGGAGGAGCAACTCCGCACCTTCGTACAAGAGCGAGCTATCGGTCGTATAGACCAAGAGCTGGCATCATATAAGAGCTTCACGGGTCGCGAGGCCGAGCTTGAGGGGAAGGTATGGCATCAGGAGGCATACAAGCGTGGTGAGGACCCAGGCTACAGTCTCCGAGTCCCCTACACTGTGGAGAAGCTCTTCGAGGGGAAGATTACCTTCGGGCGAGACCATCAGCTGCAGCTGGACTCTCTTCAGCTCCCCACGAGCTACTACTCCTTCACCTACGGCTACCAGCGCGGGGAGATCTTCAAGTCCTTTGAGGGTAGGGGGCGTGGCATTGACAACTCGATCTTTGCCGTGCTCAATGGCCCGATGGAGCCCACGGGACAGAGGTATTATTTCGGTGAGCGCTATCTGACACTCATCCTTCCACTCAAGCCCTCCGCAGACTACCCCAAGAGCAGTCGCTACACCATCGCTATCACCCTCGAGTACGACCAAGCCAAGTACAAGGACAGCCCTCGCCAACTTATCCCCCGCTACGAATATGGCTTGGACGACACGGGACAGGAAGGGCCACTCGACCCCTACCTCTTCTATAGTATCTACGACGAGCGCCAGCATTGGGGCACGATCCTGGTGCGAAACTATGCCCCCAACTATGTATGGGCTGGCCCTGTGAGCTTCCGTCCCGCACCCTAAGTACCGACGAGCTATGATGACACCGACACGACATATCCTCCAGATCATCCTCTTTATTAGTGCCCTATCGGCTGGCCTACAGAGCTGCTTCAAGCGCGAGCTGGAGCACGAGGAGAACTACATCAATATCAAGCAAGATCCCAGTATCGCCGACAACGAAGTCCTGCGTTTCCGCACCTTCAAGCTCGATGACTATGACCGCTACATCATCTTTGGCAACAATAATGAGGTCAGTATCGACGGTACGGCACAGCTTCCACTCCTTCTATATTATGATGGGCAGAATCGCTCAGCGACGATAGACCTCGGTGGCTGTATCTATGAGTATCAGACGCAGCTGGACAAGCTCTCCTTCCGTGGGGCACTCTTGCGCAGTCCGATCTTCACGGAGCCTATCGTCATAGACGCCGAGACCCTGCTGAAGCGTCAAGGGAGCACGAGTCAGAGTCAAGACCGCTTCATCCTCCGCCTCAAAGCCTTCACCCTGCCTGATGGCAAGCGCGTCAGCGTCGATGAGCGCCAGAGCTATCTCGACAAGCCTTTCGGCATCAGCATCGAGCCCCTCTATCACCTGACCTATTACCGCAACTGATACGCCCCCATGAAGACAAGATATACGCTCTTGCCCAGCATCCTCTCACTCAGCCTGCTTGCTACCCTACCTACCCTCGCCCAGCAACAGGAGCCAGCGAAGAGCAAGACCGATACGACCGTGCGCCGCACCTACGTCATCAAAGAGGTCAATGTCAAGGACAAGAAGCGAGAGAAGAAGGTACAGAAGAAAGAGATCGGCCGAGAGGTCGTCTCCGACCGCGATATCAGCCGGCAGTTCATCCTCTCGACTAAGGACTTCGTACGCTATATGCCAGGGGTCGGTATCTCTGAGTCGGTATCCCGCTATGGGAACAAAGGCTTCGCCATACGTGGGGTAGATGAGAATCGCGTATCCATCTCTGTCGATGGCTTGCCACAGGCCGAGACGGAGACGAACGTCGTCTTCAGCTCCTATGGACTCATCAACTCAGCCCGCCCACAGTTCGAGACCGAGTTCATTAAGAAGGTGGAGATCAAGAAGGGGGCTTCCTCCTTCGAGCACGGCACTGGTGCTCTCGGAGGTGCCGTAAACTTCGAGACCAAGGAGGCACAGACCATGATCGAGCCTGGGCGAATCTATGGGATACAGGGGAAGATCGGTGGAGACAACATGGCCAAGGGGCGTATCTATTCGCTCGGTGGCGCAGTCGTCTATAAGGGGATAGAGGCCCTCGCTCTCTATGCTGAGCGCACAGGACATGAGGTGCGGAACTTCGGGACAGGGGAGCTACGACGTAGCATCTTCGCTACCCGACCCGACCCGATGGAGTATCGGCAGCAGAGCTTCCTCGGCAAGATAGCCTACCGCCACGGAGATCACAAGCTCACAGCCTCCTACTATAGCCAAAACAAAGTGACCGACTCCGAAGTCTGGTCCATGGAGCCCGCCTATGTGCTCACCTCACAGCACGAGCCCTACTACTATGGGCACGACCAGGTACTGACCCGTCGCTATGACGTCAACTACCGATTCACCCCACTCGAATCCTCGTGGCTCAACCAGCTTAATATCTATGTCAATGGACAGCAGTCCTTCCTCGACGCCGATACACGTAGCTCCATATACCGCCCCGAGATCAGCAACTTTCGCCCCAACTATCTCCCTGCAGGGACGCGCCGTCTACTCAAGGGGATGAGCTTCTACGACCAAGCTATTGCCCTCAAGGCTACCTCCAAGCCCCAAGACTTCGGAGCACTCGGATATCACTTCTTCACGCTACATGCCTCTTACCTGCATCACCATACCGCAGATAAGAATGTCGACATCAGCCGTCCGCTGAACACCTACCGAGAGGGGGTGCGCTACAAGGGGCAATTCTATCGCTTCGGGGAAGAGCTACCTCAGAGCTCCTACATCTACTCCTTCCAGCGCCCAGCCGATCGAGACAACCTCTCCGTAGCCCTCTCAGATAAGATCCAGCTCGGCCGCCTCAAGCTCGACCTGGGGATACGCTACGATCTCTTCTCCTCTCGCACCCGCGACTGGCAGGGAGACAACGACTTCAACTATCTGGGATACCTCATCGGGAATCTCAAGACAGCTGGGATGGACTTCGATAAGGCCAGCATACAAGAATGGGGATTTACCCCCATGGCGATCATCAGCTATGACTTCAATCCCTACCTGAGCGTCGGCTACAAATTCTCCACGGGCTACCGCGTACCGACCTCACAGGAGCGATTCTTCCAGTACGTCAGCCTCTCACCAGCCTTCTTCGTGCTATCGAACCCTAAGCTCCGTCGTGAGCTATCATTCAACCACGAGTGGCATATCGGCACAGCTGAACCTAAGTACTTTGCGTACGATCTGAGCTTCTACTACAATACCTACAAGGACTACATAGAGCCTCTGTATGGAGTACAAAAGGTCTTCTTGGATGGGCAGAATAGAGATGTCGCCTACTCGATCAATGAGAATAAGAAGAATGCTCGCCTCTGGGGGATCGACTTCAGCACGAGCCTCTACCTCGAGGAGCTCCTACCACAACTCAAGCGAGCAGGACAATTCATGCTCACGGGCTCTCTAAACTACTCCGAGGGACGATTCAGCGATGGCACATCAATGCTTGCGATCCAGCCGCTGAAGGCTGTCCTCGGGCTGGATTACGACCTCCCCAAAGAGCGAGCAGGTATCAGCCTACGCGCAAACTTCCTCAAGGCAAAGGACGTCGACCAGACACGCTTCGTCAAGAGCTTCTATGGTGATGAGCAGATCAGCCAATTCCCCTACTACTTCTTTCAGAACGCTGTGACGGTGGATCTCTTCGCCTACGTCAAGCTGGCCAAGTACTTCACCCTGCGTGCCTCGATCATGAACCTCACCGATACCCGCTACTGGCTTTGGGATGACCTCCGCCAGATCATCAGCCCCGTGATGCTCGTCCAGCACAGCGACTTCTTCCGCGGTGGCCTGGAGTCCGTCATACGCTTCTCCCAGCCACGCCGCTATGCCAACCTCTCCCTCGAATTCAAGCTATAGCCCCTGCTCTATGATGAACAAGATCATCAATCGCTACGCAAGCTATCTCCTTCTCTTAGGCTCCCTCTTCTGCCTCTCCGCCTGCCACCGCTCCTACGAGCCTCTGCCTCGTGATGAGCGGCAGATAAGTCCAGAGGCCGGTGGACGGCTCCACATGAATCAGGCGGAGATCCAAAGCCGAGCCAATGCCTATATTCGCCAGCTGGCTTTCGATTTAGCTCGCCAAGAGCTGGAGCTACTTAGTGACAAGGTGGTCCGCGACTCGCTACAAAGCGTATTAGAAAAAGCGGAGAAGTTCGCTGATGCCCACCTGATCTATCTCTACGATTCTAAGCATCGCAAGAGGTATCTCAATGGGAAGAAGCGTATCGCCTACTTCCTTGAGCATGGCTACCTCTCCTCCTACGAAGATGATCCGAGCCTGGTCCTCCTCACCCTTGAGGATGGCAACTACTCTCAGCTCGAGGGTATGGACTATGTACCTCGCGACATGAGTGAGCTCTACAACCTCTCAGCCTACCCTCACACGACCTCACTGGAGATCTCAGCGGGACAACTGGAGCGTCTCGACCTGCGTGGCCTGAAAGATTTGCGCAGACTCCAGATCAAGGGAGCGAAGGATGGACTCATCGTCGATGCCACCGACTGCGCTAAGCTCCGAGAGATTCAGGTCACAGGGACACCCAACCTCACCATACGTCAGCACCCCGATGCCCGCTTCAAGCTCATCGTCAGCAAGAGCTACTTCTCCAGCCTCTCCAGCCTCGGCGTAGAGCAGGCGACCTCGCTCTATCTCGAGGATGTCCGCCTGCGAGATATTGACCTCCTCGGCAAGGTCAGTCCGAGCATCACATCCCTATCTATCACGGTGGAGGCAGGTGACGTCTATGGTGCTGATGGGCTGCGCTATCGTCCCCTTCCCTTTGACAACACCTTCATCACACAGCTCAGCAATCAGCTTCCTCAGCTACAGAGGCTACAGGTCACCTTTGCCGAGCGCCAAGACTTCGACCGAGCCTCCTTTGACAAGCTCAAGCTCCCTGCTCTCCAAGAGCTATCCATCGGTATACGTCCGGGGAAGACTCCCGTAGCCCGAAGTAGCTGGGGGCATGATCTGCGCTTTGCACTCGATGGATGCCCAGCCCTGAGACAGGTAGCTCTCCTGCATCTCTATGCTTCACAGATCGATCTCTCACCGCTCTCCTCAAGCAGCTCACCTCGCCTCAAGCAGATCATCATCTCAGGTGCAGCGAAGACTCTCACGGCACCAAGCCTCTCTCATCCCTTTGACCTCACTGCAGAGGTCGAGGAGCTAAGCCAGATCATCGTCCCCTCTGCTGCGAAGAAAAAGGGAAGTCTCAGTCTACGAGACTATACCTCACGAGATGAGAATGGTCGAGCGATCAATAACCTTCCCTTTGTGCACACAACTCTTGACTATGACTACCTGCGAGATCACTTCGCCTCGATCTCTGGCCTTGCCATAAGTCTCCCCCCGAGCAAGTACATCCCCCGTGCTGATGAGCAAGCGATATGGTTCGCCTTCAATATCCTTGACTTCAGCGGAGAGCAGTGGCGAGGCTTCAAGGGCTTAGTCTATCTCCAAGGCCTCGGTGGCGTCACCTCCCGCAATAGCCGGATTGATTACATCGACTTCGGTCACCTCACTAAGGCGAATATAAGCGCCAGCTCCATCACAGTCAATCCAGGCTGTGTCGTCAAGAACGTCCCCGAGGGCCTACGCATCTACTATGCTTCCGCTGGCCAGCAAGAATAATCCGCCGATGCACCTCCCTATGAATAAGCTATCTCGCTACACAGCACTCTCGCTACTCGCCTTCACCCTCCTTCTCGGAGGCTGCCGCAAGGAAGAGCAGCCTCATACCACGTCCACTCCGTCTGAGACTGAGGAGACGCTCGGAGCTGACCGCTACGTGCTGATGACCTACAAGAGTACGACGATCCCTGCGGGTCCGATGAAAGGGCTTAGCTACAAGGAAAGCTATATCTCTTACTTCGACCACCTCCCCACCTCCGATGGAGTCAACAATATCCTTGAGAGGAATACCCTCTTCGGGCGCTTTGGTTCGGATGGCGGTGGCCTGCTGGAGGCTCATGGTCAGCTCTACCGCTACTCCAATGCGGTGAACAACCATGCCCAAGGAGATCTCCTCATCAATAATCCCGTACGCCTCACATTCTCACCCTCAGCCCAAGCTATCGGTGAGCGAGCCTATCTTGAGAGTGATGCCGGCGGCTTTAGCCAAGCAGAGAAAAACTTCGCTATCGGGGAGCAGCTCGGCTTCCTGATCCAACCTCCAGCTATAGACCGTATCATAGAGGTGACGACTTTCGACCCCAAGACGATGGCGAAGCTCCCAGCAAAGATCCTCATCTCCGAAGCAGACAAGGAGCGTATCCGCCAGTTCATCCTCGAGAAGACACCTGCTCTATCGGGCCAGCAGCTACCCCGCCTCGTCCTGGGGATGAAGCTCATGGTACTACACGAAGGGACACTGATCATGGATGCAGAGCTTCAGTCCGATGCCCAGACCAATCTCTCTCGAGACTGCTACCTCGTCGCCTACGAAGCTAAGAATGGAGGCCGCCTCCTCTCGCTCTCCTACCTGCCGAATACAGGACGCCTCGGCACTCCATCCGAGCTCCTGCAGTATGCCCATGACGAAGCTGGCGACCTCTACCTCCTCGCCCAAGGAGGTGACCTCCTCGGCTTCTATCAGAATTCTCTCATCTATCGTATCCGCCATGGTAGCCATGAAGTAGACCCCGACTGGCAGGTAAAGATCTCGGATCTTGGTCTCAGTTACCCCGCACGTTTCAACGGGATCTATGTCTACCAAGGTAAACTCCTAACGATGGTCTCTGCCCACCAGCTATCAGCTATCAGAAGCGAGGTACCCCAAGACGAATGGCTGTACTACACCATCGATCTGGCGACACGCCATGCAGAGCCGATAGCGTCACTACGCCCCTCCTCGGCCTTCCGTCAGGGGGTGAATATCGCGACGGTCATCGACGGGCGCCTCTATCTGCGCTATGTCCGTACAAGTAGCGAAGCTCCCTACAACGGATACTATACCTACGATGTCGCCACAGGCCTCGCCACGCCAGCCTTCTCCGTAGCCCTGCAAAGTGGCTATGTCGCCGACTTCAAGAAGATCACCCTCACACCTCAGCCCCGATGATAAGCAGACGCCCCTACCTCCTTGCGCTACTCCTTGCACTCATCACCGCCTGCACCAATGATCTCCCGACCGATCCCTCGGGACAGAAGAGTCGCATCCAGTTCCCCTCTTCACTCACTCTGGAGAAGCTACTCGGCGTGACGTGGAAGGTCGACCACGAGAAGCAAGAAGTGATCCTCCCACAAAGTCTCGGGAACCTATCCGCTGCAGCCCGCCCCATACTCAACGTAGCTGGCAAGCATCTCAACTCCCTCTATCTCTCTAAGACAGGGCAGGTCTATGCTACCTATGTCATCGAGGAGTTTGGGAGCACGATCTTCTACTACACAGGCACCTGGACTCTGGACCCCAAGGCTCCTGAAGAGCTCCTTGTACGAGTCGGCTCTCCCATCGGCGGGGATCTGGAGTATCGGATGAAGATTCGTCGCTTCAACCTATTGAATAACATGCTCACCATGGAGGCCTTCTTTGTCAATCCCGACTACAGCTTCTCAGCGCTGATGACGGGTAAGGGGGCTCAAGATGACTACTGGAGCAAGGAGACCGATGTCATCGACCCATCCTGGAGCGAACGCAATCCGATTAGCCAAGCCCCCATAGACTATCGTACCATCCTCGGCTCCTATCGCGTCGATCTTGAGACCTGGAAGCGTGTCCTCTATATCGACGACGCCTTATATAATGTCTATCCACTCCTCTCGCGCTACCAGCTTAGCTTCCAGAGCAACGGTCAGGTACTACTGAGCTCACTCCCCGTCCTGCAGTATGGGATCAATATCTATAAGGGGACGTGGCGTGTCGCTGGGAGTAAGGTTCTCCTTACCTTCCCACTCTTCCCCTTCCGAGGAGATACCGACCACTATGCTGGCACCTTCGAGATCGACGTCATCCCCCCGATAGCCACTACCTACGCGCGGCACGACGTCACCCTGATCATGGAGCTCGTTCGCAACGAAGAGGAGTCTACCCTCGTCCATATCTCTGAGCCAGGGATGATCTCGGCTTACATTACTCTACACAAGGTCAAGTCCAAGTAGCTACACACATGATGATGAAAGTCAAAGCCTACCTCCTCGCCCTCCTCTCGATACTCCTCCTCTCCGCCTGTCGTAGTACAACGGAGACACCGCAGCTTGACCTCAATGATGGAGGCAAAGGCCTAGAGCTCACCGCTCGCAGTACAGGGGACACCCTATATATCCCCTTTTCTTCCTCAGTCACCGATGAGCGCTTACAGATCACCGAGGCAGAGGACTGGATCGAGACAGAGCTTCGTCGTGGTCAGCTCCTCGTCTATGCTGCGCGCAATAGTACACCCTTCGCTCGCCAAGCAGAGCTCATCCTCCAGATCATCGAGCGAGGAGGGCGCCAGGTAGCCCGCCGTATCACGATCCGTCAGGAGGCCGATGAGTCGCTGGCTACCGATAGATATCTCTTCCCCTATATCCCTGTCTTGGGCTTCCCCTTGAGCTCGTACTATAGCAACAAAGAGAAGATCTACACGATCCCCCTTCCTGCCTCTGGAGGGACGCATACCGACCCCATACTCTTCCGCACCAACCTCTCCGGCGACCAGCTACGCATAAGCTATGATTACGGTGAAGGCTCGAGCGATTGGGTGCACGACTTACAGATCATCAAGACAGGGGATAGCTGGGGTATCAGCCTCCGTGCCGATGCCATCCCGACGAGTATGGCGCAGCGCCGAGTACGCATCACGCTCGCTGACGCTCAGTTCGCAGACCAAAAGATCTCCTTTGACTACCTCCAGCTGGGGCACTCTACCGTCTCGTTTGCGCACCCCGAGCAGATGTTCACAAGCCTTGGGATGCTTCCCCAGCAGATCTCTATACCGCTGAAGACCGACCTACCGCTGAGCAAGCTCCACCTCACCGTCTATGTCGACAGTCACAACCTCGAGGGGCAGATAGAGAGAAATGGCGATGGCGAGGTGATGCCAGACTACCACGAGAAGTATCGTAGTCCCTTCTGGCAATACGCCGTCAATACGCAGGATGAGCAGATGGAGCGTCCAGCACTACAGCGCTACTTCCGACTCATCAAGAGTCCAGGTGGAGTCACCCTCACAGGGCAGACCACGACGAGTGCGGACTTCCTCGATCTCTCACTCCTGATGAGCAAGGGCTTCAGCCTCGTCTACTGTATCACCAATGATGCGAACGATCAGAAGCTTTGGGGATTCCTCCAGCTACCCAACCACAACCGCCATCTCTATCTCCACAGCCAGCACGGCAAGAGCGAGGAGCGTATCACCCTCCCAGCTGAAGCATCCGAATTTGCCCTCAGCTACCGGACGAACTTTCATTACGATGATATCGAGTGGACTCGCCCTACCTTCGTCACCCTACCTGAGCGCTCTTGGGGAGCAGAACTCCCTGTCCCCGAAGGCTCGACTATTGACTACCCCGATCTAACGAATCTCAAGGGGATACGAGTCACCGCCAACCCGCTACGCACCATCCGACGCTTCGCCATCACCGCCACCTATGGCACGTATGTAGGAGGCGAATATATCGGGCCGAAGCTGGCTCCTCTGCAGTTCACTTGTGAGCAAGCACCCTTCACGGGAGTATATGAGTTCGCCACCAGCGAAGACACCACTCTTGATCTGGCAGCACTCCCCGACGATGAGAGCAGCAAGATGGTCATCGCCACGGTTGCCCTCACTACTAATCTCTCACAGGAGCAGATCCAGATCACCAAGCCTCAGGCACGCAGTGGCTGGATCCAGGCAGAGCTCGGGATAGATCCCGAGACGGGCTATGTCAGCTCGATCGCCTTCTACTTGGATAAGAATACGAGTGGAGCTGATCGCAGCACCCAGATACGCCTTATCCCCCCGACGGGTGAAGGTCTATCCCCCATCATCTTCACCATCCGTCAGACGCACTAAGCACGCTCAGCACGTATGAACTACCGCATCCTCCTCACGGCGCTCATCGCCATCCTCTCCCTCCTCTCCTGCTCACAGGAGGATCCCGCCATCGAGACGCTCACGATAGCCTCCTTAGGCTCCGACACCCTCTATACGGGTCGGGAGTACCACCTCTCGGTCACCTCTACACCTCGAGTCGAGTCCCCACGTCTCTCATGGAGTGTCTCCGACGCCAGCATCGCATCCATCCAGTACGGGGGCGTACTGAAGCCCCTACGCAAGGGCGAGCTTACCGTCCTCGTGACCTCGCTCCAGTCAGGGGGCAAGCGCGTGCGAGCCAGTCGCCACTTCACCCTCATCTCCTCTGGGGTCTACCTGCGTGACCGCTCGATCACGATCAATCCCCTCGAGACCTACACGCTCCCCTACCGCTTCCTCCCCGAAGACTACAAGCCTACAGAGGCACTCTCGTGGAGTGTCGCCGATCCCTCCATCGCCTCAGTCGATAGAGAGGGGCGAGTACGCGGGCTCACTGATGGTGAGACGACCGTCTATGTACGCCTGGGCAATCCCCTCTCAGGCTTCTTCTCTGAGGACTCGGTAGCTGTGACAGTACGCCACCACGCAGCCCCTACCTACACCTACACGGATGGAGTGCTGGAGCTTACACAGAAGGTCCCAGGACTTCTACCTATGGTCGCTAAGGAGATGCCCTACTTCTCCAAGATCATCGTCCATGGCCCGATCAATGGCTCCGACCTACTCTTCTTCAGCGAGCAGAATGCCCGCATTGACGCCCTCGATCTCTCCGATACACGCATCGTCAGTGGCGGTCGCACTGTCCTCCCTAAGAAGCGCTTCTTCAGTGACCCCGAGCCTACCCCGGTAGCTGTAGAAGACGATATCCTCCCCTCGGCCTTCGCATCAGGGCTCACGATCAAGGCGCTGACCTTACCTCGCGGGCTAAAGGGACTCATCAGCTTCGGACTCAACTTCATCTACACCAGCCTCACCCTGCCTGAAGGCTATGAGAAGATCGAGCTCGGAGAGTTCGCTACGGAGCAACTCCACCTCCCCAAGAGCCTCAAGCGCCTCTACTGCGATCAGCCGAAGCTCTTCGTGGAGCTGACGGGTGGGGAGGATGATCTGAAGATCTCCTCTGTAAAGGATGAGCTTGTACTCCCCGAAGGCCTCGAGGAGCTACGAGCGCTCTTGGAGCTCAGCAGTCCGCTTACCCTCCCCCGATCACTGAAGGCCGTCACCCTTACCGGGCGCTTCGATGATATCACCTTTGCTGGACCCTCAGCCATCACCACACTCAGTAGCACCTTCTTCATCCAGCACCCCAATCAGGATAAGGGTCCGCTCTCCACGATCCAGGCCAAGATACTCCGCCTGCCTGAGGGGCTCGAGATGCTCGGAGCACGCGCACTGGCCGCTGGAGCCTATGGCTACTTCATCAGCAATCAGCAGATCGACCTAAGGACGGCGCTCAATATCAAGCAGCTCCTCCTCCCCTCTACACTTCGGAGCATAGGCGAAGCAGCCTTCTTCTCCGCACAGATCCAAGAGCCCGTCACGCTCCCCCAGCGCTTACGCACCATCGGCCCGCTGGCCTTCTACGCCAGCAGCCTCCCTGAGATCACGCTTCCAGAGAGCCTTCAGCGTATCGATGATCAGGCCTTTGCCCTATGCGGATCGCTGGAGACCGTTCGAGCTCTCGGGAAGACCCCTCCGATACTGGGATCGATGGCTTTCTTCCGTACGACAAAGCAGGGGCGCATCGAGCGTCTCATCGTCCCACATGGGTGCAAGTCAGCGTACGTCCAGGCAGGCTACGCTCCGTTCTTCTTCGACATCGTAGAGGCTGCCCATTAGTCCCACCATCTATCGCTTATCTCCTATGGCAAGCAACTCCTTCCCCAAGCGTCAGCGGTATCTCACCCCACTCCTTTTACTCTTACTCATCCTCGTCTGTGGCCTACAGAGCTGTAGCAAGGGTAGTCCTCAGGAGCCCAAGTCCAGCGGCCTCGCCGGCTCTCTATGGACTGAGGGGACGGGGACAATGCTCCTCGACTTCGTCAGTGACAGCGAAGTGCGCTTCACCCTCACCCCCTCGGGGAGCCCTCGCACGATGAGCTACACGACCTCCTATCGCCTCGAGGGGCAGACGCTCTACATCACCGACATCATCCGTACCACACCCTTCGGCGAAGCGATCCTCTTGAAGGACTTCCGCGCGGAAATCAGCTCGACTAAGCTCGTGGCTAACTTCACCACGGCATCAGTCACCATCGACCCAGAGAGCAAGACGCCGTCCTTCTCCCCCCAACCGCTGAAGGGATATATCTTCCACCGCAAGGCATAGCTCCAGCCCTCCCCCTATATGATGGCGCCCCACCTCCCTCTGCGGGAAGTGGGGCGCTACTTTTATGCTGGCAGGTGGGCTATCACTAAAGCGTCGTAAGACGAGGGTGTGAAGCGAGATGTGCAGAGCAATAGTCATTCGCACTTTGAACCACTACTGGTTCACATTCGGACCACTACTGGTTTGCATTCCGACCACTACTAGTTCACACTCGAACCACTACTGGTTCACACTCCGACCACTACTGGTTCACACCTCGAAGTAGTAGTGGTTCGCACTCCCCTTCTCTATACCCTTATGCTCTACACTTCGAAAGGGAGTGACTTCACCATATACAAAAACAAAAGCTCCCCCTGTGCGAAAGCTTCGCACAGGGGGAGCCTGCTTGATTGGGCTTAGTGTCGAGACGACTACTTAGCTGCAGGGATTTCCTTGAGGACCTGCAGGAGGTGACGCCACCAGAGGTCTACCGTCTTGATCTCGATACGCTCAGCGGGTGAGTGTACGTCACGGAGCGTAGGACCGAAGGATACCATATCGAGGTCGGGATAGACATCGAGGATCAGACCGCACTCGAGACCAGCGTGGATAGCCTTGACAGCTGCTTCCTTGCCGAAGAGCTTGCGATAAGCATCAGCCGAAGCCTTCAGGATAGCAGAGTCTGGGTTGGGCTTCCAGCCTGGGTAAGAGTCGGTGACCTTGACATCAGCACCAGCGAGCTCAAAGACAGAGGCGACCATCTCCGAAGCGCTGTCACGCAGGCTCGTCGTGGAGCTACGCTGGCTGGTCTCGACGAGGATGACGCCGTCACGCTGCTTGATAGAAGCGAGGTTATTCGACGTCTCTACCAGATTTTCCAGCTCGTGGCTCATACCGAGTACGCCGTGAGGGCAAGCATAGAGCGCACGTACGAGAGCGGACTTCGTCTTGCAGTCGATGACCTGTGCAGGAGCAGCAGCGTCTTCGATATCGAGGCGGACCTTGGGGTCGACGGCCTTGAGTTCATTGCGTACGGCAGCATCGAGCTCACGGAGGAGTTCCTCAGCCTTAGCCTTGTCGGCGGGCTTGACACCGATGAGCGCGTGAGCTTCGCGGGGGATAGCGTTGTGGAGGTTACCGCCACCGATCTCAGCGAGGCACCAGTCGAGGTTCTTCTCGAGAGCGTAGAGGTAGCGCGTGAGGATCTTATTAGCGTTGCCGAGGCCGACGTGGATCTCACCACCAGAGTGACCGCCCTTGAGGCCAGAGACGGAGGCACGGAGCCATACGAGATCCTGAGGAGCAGCCTTGTACTCGGGCTTGAAGGTAGCGACGATACCCTTACCGCCGGCACAGCCGATGAAGAGCTCGCCTTCGTCCTCGCTATCGAGGTTGATGAGGATCTTACCGGTGAGGAAGCCAGGCTGGAGGGCGAAGGCACCGGTCATACCGGTCTCTTCGTCGATGGTGAAGAGGGCTTCGATAGGCCCGTGTTCGATGTCGTCCGAGGCGAGGACGGCGAGCTGTGCAGCACAGCCGATCCCGTTGTCAGCACCGAGGGTGGTGCCGTCAGCATGGAGCCATTCGCCATCGATGATGGTACGGATGGGGTCGTTGTCGAAGTCGTGCACGGTACCAGCGTTCTTCTCGCATACCATATCGACGTGACTCTGCAGGATGAGCTTGACACGGTCTTCGTAGCCAGGGGTAGCAGGCTTGCTCATGACGATGTTGCCCACCTTATCCTTCTTGTACTCGATACCGTGGTCCTTAGCGAACTTCTCGAGGTAAGCGATGATCTTCTCTTCCTTCTTCGAGGGGCGGGGGACTTGTGTGATCTCATGGAAGTACTTCCAGACAATCTTGGGGTTCAGCTCTGTAATTTCCATTGCTTTACTTGATGTTTACGTATAGGTAAATGTGTTGGCAGGGCGACAAGCAGCACTTTTCTGTACCCCTCGTAGTACACTTAAGGCCTTAATCAGCGAAAACTTGTACCTTTGCTCCCAACAAATATAACGATAAAAAACAAGCATGGCACTCCTTCCGATAGCACTCTTCGTCGGTGCAGTCATACTTTTCACTCTCTAAAGGCAAAGACAAAGAGTAGTATGTCACTATTCCTCATCTCACTCCTCGCTATGGGGCTCGTGGTCTTCCTCCTCTCTATCGGGGTGATCTTCAAGAAGAACGGGCGCTTCCCCAGCACACACGTCGGGGGCAACCGAGCTATGCAGCAGCGTGGTATTTCGTGCCACACGTCACAGCACAAGGACGCTCAGCGCCACAAGACTCTGGCTGAGCGCCTCGCTGCTAACGAGGGGTAAGCGACCTCTGTAGCCCCCACTATCCCCCCGCATATCCATTACAAATCATAATCTACCTATGACAAAGAAAGGTTTCGTAAGCCTCGGCACACTCGCCATCGCACTCACCAGCTCCCTCTGCCTCTCCTCCTGTGGAGGGAACAAGGCCGAGCAGAAGTCTACCCCCACCACTCCCGTTGAAGTACAAGCTACTGGCCTGCCCATTGCTCTTGTGAACATGGACAGTGTCACCTCACAGTATAAGTTCGCACAGGAAATCAAGGAAGCGCTCGAGAAGGATGCCGCCGCTCACCAGACCCGTCTTCAGGGCAAGAGCGCTGCCATCCAGAAGGCTGCAGCCGACTTCGAGCGCCGTATGCGCATCAACGCTTTCGTCTCTGCAGAGGCCCAGCAGGCTGAGCAGCAGAAGCTCATCCGTATGCAGCAGGAAGGTCAGGCTCTCAGCGCTGAGCTCTCCGAAAAGCTTGCCCTCAAGCAGCAGTCCCTCCTCGAGGATATGATGAAGTCGATCCGCGAGCAGCTCAAGGACTACAACAAGGATGGCCGCTACAAGCTCATCCTCACCAAGGTCGGCGACAACATCCTCTACGCAGAAGGCGCGCTCGACATCACCGAGGACTTCATCAAGTACCTCAACGAGCACTACAACGCTGGTGAAGGCGTCCAGGCTAAGACGGACTCTACCGCTAAGAAGTAGTATCACCCCGACGGGCTTCATCGCCCCAAGGTACACCACATAGAGGGGGAGCAGCGTGATGCTGCTCCCCCTTATTATTTGGACCTATTCCCCCACCCTATATAGGATGGCGGTCTATTCCTATATAGGTCGATGAGCTGACCTATATTGGTCGCAATGTGAAGCTATATAGGTCACGACGCGGAGCTATATTGGTCGGAGCAGTGACCTATATAGGTTCATACCACCCCCTCCACAAGAAGGAGAGACCAGCTACCAGAGAAGGAAGCTATCCAGGCCGTGTAGAAGCCGCCTGCACACGCCCCAAAAAATAAAGACATCGCCCCGTGATCCGAAGAGTGGATCACGGGGCGATGCGTATGGGTATGTATGGGGAGGTGCGAGGGATCGCCTTAGCTCTGGCTCGCTTCCGCCTCTTCGCGCTCAGCCTTCAAGAGGGCAGCGACCTCCTCCAGCTGCGTGTAAAACTCTTCGCCAAAGGCGCGGACGAGCGGCGCACGCAGGAACTGATAGACGGGCACCTGGAGCTTACGCCCGAGCTTGAGCGCACACTTGCAGATCGACCACTTGTGGTAGTTCACCGCCGTGAAGGTGGGGTACTTCGTCAGGCGCACGGGATAGAGCTGACAGCTGATAGGCTTGATGAAGTCCGTCTTCCCTTCGCCATAGACCTTCTCGAGGGCGCAGGCACAGCGTCCCTGCTCGTCGTAGGTGGTGAAGACACAGTCACGCCCATTCACAATAGAGGTCACCTCGTCACCGTCTTCATCGAGGTAGCTGACGCCCTGCTCCTCGATGATCTTGAGGGCCGCAGGAGAGAGGAGGTGACGCACATGGGGTAGGCACTGGCGAAGCTGCTCTGCTTCTCCCTCCTCCAGCGGCGCACCGCTATCGCCTTCGACGCAGCACTCCCCCTTGCAGGTGTCGTAGTCGCAGACGAAGAGTACGTCAAAGAGGTCTTGACTGACAATCTTATCTTCTATTTGGATCACTCGGCAGGCCCTCCTATTATCGGATCTTCAGCGTGACGATGGTCACTACAGCCAGCAGGATACCGATGAGCCAGAAGCGCATCGTCAGCTTGGCCTCGGGGATCTTAGCGATAGGACGCTTCAGAATACTATCCGTAGCCGCCCCGCCAGGGAGCTGGAAGTGGTGGTGCAGGGGCGCCATCTTGAAGACACGCACACCCTTGCCCGTACGCATACGGGTGTACTTGAAGTAGAAGCGCTGGATGAAGGAAGAGGTAAATTCGGCGATAAAGATACCGCAGAGGATGGGCAGGAGGAGCTCCTTACGGATGAGGATAGCGAAGACACCGATGATACCACCGAGCGCCAGACTACCCGTGTCGCCCATGAAGACCTGTGCGGGATAGGAGTTGTACCAGAGGAAGCCAGCCGTCGCCCCGACGAGCGTAGCGGCGAAGATAACCAGCTCTTCTGCCCCTGGGATAAACATCGTATTCAGGTAGCCCGCCATATCGTGGTGCGAGGAGACGTAGGCAAAGACCCCCAGTACCACCCCGACAATAGCCGACGAACCCGAGGCCAAGCCATCGACGCCGTCGGTGAGGTTCACACCATTGGAGAGGAGCATGACGACGACGACCGTCATCATGATGAAGATGGTCACCCCGACGATCTTCTTGACCCCTGGATCAGAGAAGGGAAGGATCTCAGAGTAATCGAGGTTATTGGCCTTGAGGAAGGGGATAGAGGTCTCGAGGCTCTTGGTATCAGTGGTCTCGAAGCGAATCTCACGCACACCGCCCTCACGGACGATCTCGCTATTGCGCTTGATGACGACCGAGGGGCTGAGGTAGAGCGTCACCCCGACGATGAGGCCGAGGACGACCTGCCCGATGATCTTGTAGTGCTCCTTGAGCCCATTCTTATCCTTCTTGAATACCTTGATATAGTCATCAGCAAAGCCCAGAAGCCCCATCAAGAGCGTCGTGACGATCATCAGGATGACGTAGATATTGTCCAGTCGCGCAAAGAGGAGCGTAGGCACCAGGATCGCCATGATGATGATGACCCCCCCCATCGTGGGGGTGCCCTTCTTCGTCTGCTCGCCTTCGAGACCGAGGTCACGCACCAGCTCGCCGATCTGCTTGCGGCGGAGGAAATCAATGACCTTGCTTCCCCAGATCGTGCTGATCAGGAGCGCCACGATGAGCGCTAAGCCCACACGAAAGGAGACGTAGGTGAAGAGACGTGAGAAAGGTAAGGCAATACCCTGACGGGTCAAGTACTCAAAAAGGTGATAAATCATAATCTTGTGTAGAGTGAAATACTAAGCTTCGTGAGCGAACTGCTCGAGGATGATCTCGCGGTCATCGAAGTGATGACGCACACCTGCGATCTCCTGATAAGTCTCGTGGCCCTTGCCTGCGACGAGGATCAGATCGCCTGCAGAGGCCAGCATCATAGCCGTGCGAATAGCCTCGGCGCGGTCGGTAATAGAGAGCGTGCGGCTCAGCTCTTCGGGGCTCAGGCCAGCGCGCATCTCCTCGATGATCGCTACGGGATCTTCGCTACGGGGATTGTCGGAGGTGAGGATGACGCGGTCAGCACGGACTGCCGCCTCATGCGCCATGATCGGGCGCTTACCGCGGTCACGGTCACCACCACAGCCGACGACGCAGATGATCTTCGCGCCCTTCGAGCGAAGACTCGAGAGCGTCTCCAGCACATTGACGAGGGCATCGGGCGTATGCGCATAGTCGACGACAGCGATATAGCCACGCTTCTCAGAGATGAAGCTCTGGAAGCGCCCGTCGACAGCGGTGAGCTCGCTCAGGCGGCGCAGGGCCTCTTCCTTCGACATACCGAGGAGGGTCGCTGCCGCATATACGGCGAGGAGGTTGTAGACATTGAATTCGCCGACGAGTCGCACCAGCACTTCGACCCCTGCGATACGCAGCTGCGTGCCGTAAGGATAGAGCTCGAGAATCTCGGCGCGGTAGTCAGCAGCGGCGCGCAGGGCGTAGCTATACTTATGCGCACGGGTATTCTGCAGCATCACGGCGCCGTTCTTGTCATCGGCATTCGTCAGCGCAAAGGCATCCTTGTCGAGCCCATCGAAGAAGCTCTTCTTAGCACGGAGGTACTCCTGCACCGTGCCGTGATAGTCGAGGTGGTCGCGTGTGAGGTTCGTGAAGATACCGCCACGGAAGTGTACCCCAGCGGCACGATGCTGCGCCATAGCGTGGGAGCTGACCTCCATGAAGACGTGCGTACAGCCCGCTGCCTGCATACGCGAGAGGAGCGCCTGCAGCTCGGGTGCCGAGGGCGTGGTGTGCGTAGCGGGGACGGCTTCGTCCTCGATATAGTTGCACACCGTACTCAAGAGGCCACAGCGATAGCCCGCTGCACGGAAGAGGCGGAAGAGGAGCGTGGCGATGGTCGTCTTGCCATTCGTCCCCGTGACACCGACGACTTGCATCGCCTGAGAGGGGTGGCCGTAGAGCGCCGAGCTGGTGAGCCCGAGCACCTCGGCCGTAGAGCCGACGACGATATAAGCGACGTCCGCGCGCTGCTCCTCGGGGAGCGTCTCGACGAGGACGGCACGTGCCCCCGCTTCGATAGCCGCGGGGACGAAGCGATGCCCATCAGCATGGACACCACGCAGGGCGACGAAGAGTGTCCCAGGCTGCACGGCGCGGGAGTCTTCGGTGATATGAGTGATCTCACAGCCCGCGATAAGTGCGGGGTCAGAGGGTGAGGTATAGGCAATGCCTTGGAGAAGGGTGCTCAGTGTCATTGGATATATAGAATTGATATACGCCGATGAGGAGAAAGGGAGGAGGGAGGAGCCGTGCGCCTTAGGAGGCGAAGCCCAGCTCCAGGACAACCTCGGTGCCGGCCGCGGCTGGCGAGCCTGCCGGTATGGACTGCCCGATGACGTTGCCTGCTCCACGCAGGCGAGGGTTGTAGCCCATCTTACGCAGGAGATAGACGGCATCCATAGCGCTCATACCGACGACGGCAGGCACACGGCCATTCGTAGCCGGCAGGGAGCGGGCATGCAGCGTCGTGTCGACAGCGATGAAGAGCCCAGCGTCCTTCGGCATACGAGGCGTGGGCATACCGAGCTGTGCCATCACCGAGAGGAGAGCCGAGGCGCGACCTGCGGCGATCTCCTTCGTATATGCCTTGGGAGAGGATGAGCGACGGAGCGAATCCAGAGGAATAGGATCCTCGAGTGCCAAGAGGCTCTCGGCGATCTTACGGATGATAGGAGCAGCCATCACCCCCCCACCAGCGCTGAACTGGCTCGAGGGTCTGCGGATGACCGCGATACAGGAGTACTTAGGTGCCTCGGAGGGGAAGTATGCGCAGAAGGATACCTGATGGCGTACGTGCCCAGTGGAGTCGCGGTAGCCACCACGACCCGAGGCGAGCTGTGCCGTACCGCTCTTCCCGCTGATAGCTACGAAGGGCGAACGCGCCTTCTTCCCCGTACCCTCGGTGACGACACGGCGAAGCATCTCTTGGATCGCCGTCAGCGTCTCGGGCTTACAGATCTGCTCACGCACGACCGTCGGCTCGAAGGTCTTGATGACCTGATCCTGTCTGCGGATCTCGGAGACGAAGTAAGGGCGCATATAGCGGCCGCCATTAGCGATCGCATTGAAGAAGGCCAGCGTATAGATAGGAGGCACCTGCGTCTCATAGCCGTAGGACATCCAGCCAAGGGTGGTATTGTACCAGCGGTCGGGGTTGTCGGAGCGCTTACGGATGCGGGCCTTCTCGTAGCCGTCGATCTCGAGCTTGAGGTCTTCGCCGAAGCCGAGGTTGCGGATCTTCTGCACGTAGTCATCGGGGCGCGACTCATAGGCCCGGGTGATGATCTTCGCTACACCGACATTACTGGACTTGACGATGGTCTGCGCTACGGAGAGACGGCCGTAGCCACCGTGATGGGCGTTGTGGTCACGTATGACCTTACCGCCGTACTTCCAGAGGCCGTTGCCTACGTCGATGGTATCATTGGGATGGACGACTCCGTCATCGAGGGCGACCATCATCGAGGCGACCTTGAAGGTAGAGCCTGGCTCACTCATATCCGACACAGCCATATTCACCGTCTCGTGGTAGACGCCTGGGGCGGTACGCTGGAGGTTGGAGATCGAGACGACCTTACCCGTCTTGACCTCCATCAGGACGACGGTACCGCTCTCCGCCTCGAGGTAGGAGAGCTGCTCGCGGAGGTTGCGCTCCACGATGCTCTGGATATTCATGTCGAGGGTCGTGTAGACGCTCGCCCCGTCGACGGGGGGCTTGCTGATGGTCTGCTCGTAGCGACCCATATTATAGAAGGAGAGCTTCTCACCGAGCTCCCCACGGAGGAGATCGTTGTAGCGAAGCTCGAGACCGAAGCGGGCCTTCGTCAGCCCGCCTTCGGTACGGTCATAGATATGCCCGATGGTGCGGTAAGCCAGCGAACCGAAGGGATAGACACGACGGCTCTCATTCTCCGTATAGATAAGCTTGGTGAAGAGGCGCTTCTTATACCTATTGGGGCCCGTCTTATGGATGACGAAGGGCTCTGCCTGCTCGAAGGCGCGGTACTGGACGTAGGGTACGTCGGCAGGATAGACAGCGCAGTGGCGGGACTTGGTATCGAAGCCTTGCTTCCAGCGTGCCTTGAGCTTGGCCTTAGTGAGCTTGCGTGCCGAGAGGTCGAAGGTATTGTCCATCAGCTCGGCCAGCGAGTCCAGACCGGCCTCATACTCGGCGCGGAGCTTGAGGATCTGCTCGCGCTTGGCCTGCTGCTTGCTATCGCCATCCTTCGGAGGGAGGGGCTGACGCAGCGGCTCGAGGGCTTCGTGTCCGAAGTCAAAGAAGAGGCGATAGACGGGGGAGGTGACGGCGACAGGGCGCCCATCACGGGCGTAGATCGAGCCACGCATAGGCTCGACAGCGCTGTAGCGTGGGGGGTTGACCTTAGAGGCCATCTCCGCATAGCGCTTGCCGTCGGGACTGAGGATGAAAAAGACAATGCGGAGCATCACGAGGACCATCGCCAGCGAGATAAAAGCCACGACCCAGGGATAGCGGTCGTGGGTGAGGCGGTGCCACTCGACACCACGCTGGGACTTGAAGAAGAGTCCACGGGCGAGGGCCTTAGCCGCTGCGGCGAAGGCCTTGAGCTTAGCGGTGATTGTACGCAGGTTCATTGACGAATCTCAGTCGTAGGAAGGGGGATATACGTGGGGTTAGTGAGGCTTGGGCGTAGGATACTGGCCCGAGTCGACGAGGAGATAAGGGGGCTGGGTAGCGGGTACGAGCTGGAGCTGGTACTGGTCGACCTTGGTCGTGATGTTGTTGATACGCTCATACTCGATGAGGGCCGCCGAGGTGAAGAGGGCCTTGTAGCGGATATCCTCCAGCTTCTTCTCCAGCGAAGTGATCTCACGCAAGCTGCCTTGATAGATATAGGGCCATGCGATCATTACCCCCACGAGGAAGAGACAGTAGGCGATGAAGCGAATATTCTTCCGAAGGCCGGGTAAGCCCCACAGGTCATTCTCGATCCACTCAATGAGGCCGCGCTCGCGATCCTCTTCGCCCTCATGGGCATCGGTATAGTGGGGCTCATGTGGGGTATCCGCTTCGTAGTGGCGGCTCTCGTCGGAGGGGATATATTCGTCTGGAGTCATCGGTAAGGGTAGAGGTATTGGGAGGGATCAGAGAAGCTCAGCGATACGCAGCTTAGCACTGCGGGCACGAGGGTTGCGGGCGATCTCCTCAGCAGAGGGCGTGATGGGCTTGCGCGTCACCAGACGCCAAGCCGAAGCCGAAGAGCCGTAGATACGGGCATCGGTCGAGTCATCGCCCTGACGGAGGAAGTTCTTGACGATGCGGTCCTCGAGAGAGTGATAGGTCATCACCACGAGACGGCCACCGGGACGCAGGACGCGCTTTGTAGCTTCGAGGAGCTCTTCGAGAGCCGTCAGCTCGCCATTGACCTCGATACGCAGGGCCTGGAAGATGCAGGAGAGCTGCTTCTTCTCTTGGTCGGGACGCACCAAGGGGCGGACGACGGCGATGAGATCCCCGACGGTCTGCAGAGGTGACGTGGCACGAGCCTGCACGATACGCTGGGCGATCTTGCGGCTCTGCTTCAGCTCGCCATAGCGGTAGAGGATATCAGCAAGAGCGGCTTCGTCATACTCGTTCAGGAGGTCACGCGCTGAGCGGCCTGCACGGTTATTCATGCGCATATCCAGCAGCGGGGTCTCGTCACGGAAGCTAAAGCCACGCTCCATATCATCGAAGTGATGGGAGGAGACACCGAGGTCAGCCAAGAGCGCATCCACCTGCCCCAGCTCCTCATAGTAGTCCATGAAGCGCTCGAGATGGCGGAAGTTCGAGGCGACGAACGTGAAGCGCTCGGTCTCCTCGGCTCGTGCCGCAGCATCGGGATCTTGGTCGAAGGAGTAGAGATGCCCGCCGTCGGAGAGGCGGTCGAGTATAGCACGTGAGTGCCCCCCTCCACCGAAGGTGACGTCGACATAATGGCCTGTGGGCTGGAGGTTCATCCCCTCGAGGCACTCCTCGAGCATGACGGGGACGTGATAGTCTACTGCTTGTACGATACTCATTGGGCTATAATGTCTTGCAAAGGTACTCAATATAGAGCAGAATCTTCATGAATTTTTCACGCCCTCCACTCTTATTTACAGCACGGGCATCGGGCGGGATAGCAACACTTCTCTTAAGCGTAGCACGGCCACCACCCCAGCGGGAGCTGGAGCGGTGGCCGTGCTATATCGTGCGATGTGGCGGGGAGAAGCGGACTACTTCGTACCCGTAGCCGTGATCTTCAGATCGAGATTCTGATCAGCGAGAGCCTTGAGGATGATACCTGCTTCGCTATTACCGAAGTGAGTCGCAGGCATCTTCTTCAGGAGATCGTTAGTAACATCAATCTCCAGCTTGAGCTGGCCGTCTTTGCGGGCGACACTACCGAAGGGGAAGTTATGCACGGAGAGCTTGCCATCCTTTAGAGCGACCTCAAAGGTCTTCTCTACACCGTCGATGACAGAGATGAGGGTTGCCTTTTCGCCTGTAGTCTCACCCACGATCTTGAGCTTTGAGGGAGCTACAGTCAGCCCATTAAAGATGGAAGCCTTGAAGATGTGATCTGCGACCTTGTACTCAGTACCGTCAACGGTAATTGTCTCAGGGGAGACCGTTACGTCACTGAGATTCCACACACCAGCGAGGATGTCGGGGAAGACACATGGTAAAGGCTCTTGGGGCTCTTCCTTAGCACATGAGGTTGTGCCAAGAACGAGACCACCAAAGAGAAGGGCTACTGCCCACTGTTTGATACACATACCACTTGTTAATTATAGTTATACTCCCGACGTAGAGTAAGACAAGCGTTCATCATCTTGGGAGAGAACAAATATACGAAATAGCGGTAACTATGTGCCCCACCTAAGCACACGACGGCCACCACCCCAGCGAGAGCTGGAGCGGTGGCCGTGCTATATCGCGCGATGTGGCGGGGAGGAGCGAACTACTTCGTACCCGTAGCCGTGATCTTCAGATCGAGTCCCTGGTCTGCGATTGCCTTGAGGACGAAGGCACCTTCACCCTGAGTCAGGTGCTCTGAGGGCATCTGCTTCAAGAGGGCATTTGTGATGGCGATCTCCAGCTTGAGTAGCTTACCCTCACGGACGACACTCCCGATGGGGAGGTTATGTACGGAGAGTTGACCTTCCTTCAGAGCAAGCTTCATGCTATTCTGAACGCAATAGCCAACGGCGTTAAGCTCAGCCGTCTCGCCCTTGATCAGGATAAATCGAGGCTCCCAACCCAGCCCGGTAAAGAGGAAAGTCTTGAAGATGTGGTCTGCTACCTTATACTCCTTGCCCTCGATGGTGATGGTCTCGGGGGAGATCGTCGGCTTACCGAGACGCCACGAACCCTCCAGGTACTTAATAGCGACACTCGACTTAGGTCCATCGGGGTCGTCCTTAGAGCACGAAGCCGCACCGAGGACGAGACTACCGAAGAGAAGGGCTACTGCCCACTGCTTGACATTCATACGACTTATACATTAGATAGGTTAAAATCATGTATTCCCGAAGAGCGAATATGGCAAGCCCCCACTCGCACTCAGGACAGAGCGAAGGTATGAAATGGCAGTGACTATACCAAGCACGCTCCTCCTAAGCGCACGACGGCCACCACCCCAGCAGGTGCTGGAGCGGTGGCCGTGCGACGTAGTTAGATGCGGCGGGAGAAGCGGACTACTTCGTACCCGTAGCCTTGATCTTCAGATCCAGATTCTGATCAGCAATCGCCTTGAGGATGACACCAGCTTCGCTGTTAGCAAAGTGATCCAGAGGCATTCGCTTCAGAAGTGCATTCTCCACGGCGATCTCCAGCTTGAGCTGATTGCCTTCGCGGACGACACTACCGAGAGAGAAGCTCTGGAAGGAGAGCTTACCGTCCTTCAGACCGAGGTCAAAGGTCTTCTCTGCGCCACCAACGACAGAGATCAGTGTAGCCTTTCCGTCTTCGATCTTGACCTTGGAGGGGGTTGCATTGAGCCCGCCGAAGATGAAGGCCTTGAAGATATGGTCTGCGACCTTGTACTCCGTGCCACCCACGGTGACGGTCTCGGGGGAGAACGTTGCCCCGCTAAGGTTCCACGTACCTGCGAGGTCCTCGATAGCGATGCTCGTCTCAGGCTTCTTGGGTTCGTCCTTAGCGCACGAAGCCGTGCCGAGGACGATAGCGCCGAGGAGAAGGGCTGCTGCCCACTGCTTGATATACATACTGCTTTGTTAATTATTAGTTAGAGAATGTGCTCCCGTAGGGAAGGCGAGGCAAGCGCCCCGCGCGCTCTCGGGAGGGAGCAAAAGTACGAAATGACGAGGAGCTTATATCGCTGGGTACTCCTCTTCGGAAGGGCTACTCACCGAGCCATCTCTTCTCAAGGAGCTAAACGCTAATGACATACCCCGCTATATGTAGAGAAGCAGAATACCTAATAGTGGGGATGGGGTCAAATGCCCGAAAAAGCACTCCTGCTCTTCTACCCCGTACAAGGCTACTCCTTCGGAGGGAAAAGCTGGGAGCAGTAGTGGAGTGACCTCCGATGAGCACGAATAAAAGGTGCCGACGAATGGTAGATAAGTTCGGTCTACGTACGTGGATCTAATGACTACGTGCGTGGTCGTTTGGATTTACGTACGTAGTCTTTAAGACCACGTACGTGGACAGAGGAAAAGCACTATGGGAGGGGGCTTTTTCCCGCACGGAAATAGCACTTTTTCCTCCGCTGGATAAGGAAAATCTCCGTGCAAAGCGAGGGGCCAGTAAGTGGAGTCCCTCGCCTCATCTCGGGGGAGCTACGCGAGTCGTCGTATCTTTGCACCCAGATTATCCCCACGACATTCATGCTGATCAACGAAATATTTTACAGCCTGCAGGGCGAAGGTGTGCATATGGGCAAGGCCTCGATCTTCATCCGCCTGAGCCGATGCAATCTCCGCTGCAGCTTCTGCGACACGGAGTTTGACTCGGGCTCCGAGATGACCATCGAGGAGCTTCGCGACGCCATCGCCCCCTACCCTGGGCGCCGTATCATCTGGACGGGTGGTGAGCCCACACTCCAGCTCACCGAGGAGACGGTGGCCTACTTCAAGGCCCTCGGCTACCACCAGTCCATCGAGACCAACGGCACGCGACGCCCGCCCGCTGGGCTGGACTACATCACCTGCAGCCCGAAGAAAGAGGCGATGCAGCTCCTGCACCGCAACTTCCCCGACGGCGTGGGCGAATTCCGCTTCCCCGTGGGAAGCCCCGCTGACCTACCGCCAGCGGTGAGCGAGCTGCCCCCCGCTGGCGCCTACCTCCTAAGCCCGATCTTCGTCGGCGAGACGCAGAGTGAGGCGGACAAGGCGGCCATCGAGCTCTGTGTCTCCCACATCCTCGAGCATCCCGAATGGCAACTCAGCCTGCAGATGCACAAGCTTATCCACATCCCTTAGCACAGCTCTGCGCCATGCTTCGGACGTCTCGTCGCCTCCTTCGTCTCTTCCCCTTAGCCCTCCTCCTCGCCCTCAGCTCTTGTGCTGGGAGCCTCCTCTCACGGGCTCGAGAAGCAGAGCGCTCGGGAGCCCACTACGAGGCGGAGCGACTCTATAAGGAGCTCTATAAGAGCACCCCGACGAAAGAGCGACAGCACCGTGCGCTCTACAGCCTACGTGCTGCCGAGGCCGCCTATCGAGGTAGATGCTACGCCACAGCAAGGGCCCTACTGCAGCGTGCTCAGCGCCTGCACCTCCCTGATAGTCTACTGCGAAAAAGCAAGCTATACACGACCTTATCCACAGAAGCGCTCCAAGCAGAAGACAGCTCTCCACAAGGGCTGTATGAGGTGGAGCGCTTCGACCGTCTTCGCTCCACGCGAAGTGAGTTCGGGGTGAGCTTCACCCCCGACGGGCGAACGCTCCTCTTCGGGAGCCACCGCCCGACAGCCCTCTCCAAGAGCGTATCTCCCGTGACGGGTGAGCCTCTCGGGCGTCTCTACCGTCTCGGCCAGCAGGCCGATGGCACGTGGCTAAGCGCCCCCGACAGCCTGCAAGGCCTTGCCGAAGCGACGGCAGAGCTTGGCACACCGAGCCTAAGCCCCGACGGACGACGGCTCTATTACACCTACGCTCCCCAGCGCCAAGGGGAGCGCAACACGCCTCAGATCTGGGTCGCCATCCCCGACGAACGTGGGCGCTGGCAGCCCAGCGGCCCCCTTCGGCTCTTCGCCGATAGCACACGTCTCACAGCACACCCCGCAGTCAGTCCCTCGGGCGCACGCCTCTTCTTCGTCAGCGAAGTGCCCGACAAAGCCCGCCAAGACAAGGAGCTCTACTACGTCGATCTCTATGGCGATGCCCTCGGTGCTCCCGTACCTATCACGGGAGTGAGTAGCACAGCCGACGAACTCTTCCCCTACGCCACGAGCGATAGTACGCTTTACTTCGCCTCCGACCGCGCGGGGGGCTTTGGCGGGCTGGATATCTACCAAGCGACCCTTCATAGCGATGGGCGCACTACCCTCCTGCACCTCCCCATCCCGATCAATAGCGAGGCCGACGAACTGACCTTCGCTCCCACCCCAGCGCCACAGGCTTGGCCGAGTGCGGAGCCCCTGGCCGAGGCGGGGCTTTTCGCCTCCTCACGCGATGATGCGCGTGGCCTGCCGCATCTGTATGAGTTCCGTCGCCGTCAGATGACCACGACGATCACCGGCTACGTCCTCGACCGCGAGGAGGAGCCCATCCGTGGAGCGACGGTGCGCATCGTCGGGCGTCGCCCCGACGGCACAGAGCGGCTCGTCACGACCGACAGCGAGGGGGCCTTCCGCCTCACGGTAGCGCCCGACACGGAGTACATCCTGCTGGCGAGCAGCCGGGACTACCTCAATCAGTTCGTCCGCCTGCGCACCGATCCCCAGCAGGCGCTGAGCGAAGAGTACACGGTAGAATTCTTCCTCTCCTCCCGCGTACGCCCCGAGGCCCTGCGTGAGGTGTACTATGCCTTCGACCGTGCCGACCTGCTCCCTGAGAGCACGCCCGCTCTGGAGACCCTCTACCAGATGCTCACCGACAACCCCGAGGTGAAGATCCGCCTCACCGCCCACACCGACCGACGAGGTACGGCGAGCTACAATACCCGCCTCTCACAGCAGCGTGCTGAGTCCGTCGTCCGCTATCTCATCGGCCGAGGCATCGCCCCCGAGCGGCTGGAGGCTATGGGACGCGGGAGCGATGAGCCCTACACCGTCACGAAGCGCACCGCAGCCGTGCACCCCTTCCTCGCTGTGGGTACGGTGCTCACCCCCGACTTCATCGCCAGCCTCACGAAGCCCGAAGAGCAGGCCATATGCGACCAGCTGAACCGCCGCACCGCCTTCGAGGTGCGTGCCACGCCTTAGCCCTCCGCACGACACAAAAGCGCCACGGGGCCGTCTTCTCCAGCGTGAGAAGGCGGCCCCGTGGCGTAAATGGGGACTATAAAGGCGGAGCTATGCGCTTAGCAGCCCGAGCCGTCGATATTGCAAGCAGCACCCTCGGCAGGACGTGAGCGCAGGCCTGCGTCTTCGGGAGAAAGCGTCACACGCCCGTTCTCGAGTACGAAGCAGGGTATACCAGCCGCACCGCGTGCCTTAGCTGCAGCGAAAGCGGGGTCATTGTCACGGAGCTTGAGGAACGCCTTGAGCTGGCGGACATCGAGTCCGAAGTCAATCACTTCGTAGCGGGCATCGCCCTGGACCTGATCCCAGACGTACGTGCAGTCGGGGCAGGATTCCATTCCATAGATCTTGATCATTGTCTTATTATCGGGTCATTAGGCACCACGAGAGGGTGCAGTGATGAATTAGAGAGAAGGAGGAGAAGAGCTTACTTGACTACGGGGCGACCCTCGGCCGTCCAACGCATATAGCCACCCTCCATGTCGCGCACACGGAAGCCCTCGGCCTGCATGTAGGTAGCGGCAGCATTGCTTCGCTTCCCGCTACGGCAGTAGAGGTAATAGGTACGCTTCTTATCGAAGTGCTTGATGCCTTCGATGAAAGCAGGTTGGTCGAGCCAGTCGAGGAGCTGTGCGCCCTCGAGGTGACCTTCGGCAAATTCGCCAGGGCGGCGCACGTCGAGGATGAAGGCTGTACTATCGGCACGAGCCGTCTCGATGAAGACCTCGGGAGTGAGTACAGGGACTTCTCCGTCGGGAGTGCCGAGGGCACAGCTACCGATAGCTGAGGCAAGGAGTGTCATCAGATAGTTCATATTAATAGGGTGTGATATGTAGGGCGAGGAGGACGCCTTACAGCTGTATAACAGGCAATGTGGGCAAATGGCTCGCTTTCGCTAACTTTGTAGGCTACAAAGAGTAGCGACAAAGCGATAAGACATCATGGCTAAGACTTCAGGCAAGACATCAAGTAATCCACGTGGCCGCCGCCCTGCAGCAGGGGGAGCGAAGAGGAATGCACCCTCTCCGCTTACCACGCTCTTCGGTGGCCTGAAGGATCTGATGAAGGTGAACTTCGACAACCGCCGCATCCCCACCCTCATCGGGCTGGCGCTGGCGGCGTGCTCCCTCTTCGCCTGCTTAGCACTCATCACCTTCCTCTTCTCTGGGGGGAGCGACCAGAGCCTCATCTATGCTGCTCGAGATGGCGAGGCCGCTGCCGAGCTGGGACGCGAAGCCAAGAACATCTTAGGCCTGCCTGGGGCACGTCTCGCAGACTACCTCTTCAACCAGCTCTTCGGCTGGGGGATCGTCTTCGCACTCTCCTACGTCGTCTACCTCTTTGCGCACCTCATCTGGCGTCCCCGTATCGCGCCCTACCGCTACATCACAAGCTTCCTCATCAATGGCTTCCTCCTGCTCTGGGTCTCGGTAGCAGCAGCCGGTCTGCAGTCGCTCTTCCCCTCGGATAGCTTCCTGCGCTGGGGTGGTCTGCGCGGTGAGGAGCTCTTTACCTATATATATAGAGGCATCGGCATCGCTGGCCTCCTCGGCGTGCTGGCCTTCACCCTACTCATCTTCGCTGTGACGTGCAGTAGCCGTGTGCTCAGCGCAGTGCAGAACCCCAAGGTGCCGAAGGTACCCCACGTCTCCGTCCCACGCCCTCAGGTGGGCGGCTTCTTCTCGCGCCTTTTCTCTCGCAAGAAGAGGGACGAAGAGCCCCAGAGCGAAGAGGAGGACGAGAGCTACAGCCAGGATGAAGATGCTTGGCGTGACGAGCCTCCTATGCCCACCGATGACGAGGATATGGACGTGCAGGAGGAAGACCCTACGCCTTACGTAGTGCATACGCCTCCGACGACCACGACTGCGCACACCGCAGAAGCAGCCCCAAGTGCGACATCTTTCAGCCGCACGACGACCAGCGAGCCTTCGGACATTCCTGAGATGATCGTCGAGGAAGCACCTAAGGATGACCTCGTCGAGGACGGTGACCGCACCGCCCCCGAGCCCTTGGCTCCTGGCATCCAGCTCGCCCTCTACCGCAAGCCCACCATCGACCTCCTGCGCGACTACGAGCAGGGCGGTACGGGCATCGATATGGAGGAGATCGAGTACAACAAGCAGAAGATCATCGACACGCTCGCCAGCTTCAAGATGAACGTCACCCCCTGCAAGGCTACCGTTGGCCCCACCGTGACGCTCTACGAAGTCATCCCCGAGTCGGGTATCAAGGTCTCCCGCATCAAGACGATGGAGGACGACATCGCCATGAGCCTCAAGAGCGAGGGCGTACGTATCATTGCCCCCATGCCAGGTCTTGGCACGATCGGTATCGAGGTGCCGAACTCCACGCCACAGACCGTATCGATGCGCTCCATCCTCGCCTCACGCAAGTACCGTGAGCAGCAGGAGAAGATGGAGCTCCCCATCGGTATCGGCAAGACGATCACAAACGAGCCCTTCATCTTTGACCTGACGAAGATGCCTCACCTACTCATCGCAGGGGCTACAGGTCAGGGGAAGAGCGTCGGGCTGAATGCCCTCATCACCTCGCTCCTCTACAGCAAGCGCCCCGAGGAGCTGAAGTTCGTTATGGTCGACCCCAAGATGCTTGAGTTCTCTATCTACGAGGAGATCGAGCGTCACTTCCTCGCTAAGCTCCCCGATGCCGAGCGCGCTATCATCACCGACATGACGAAGGTCGTGGCGACGCTGAACTCCCTCTGTATCGAGATGGACAACCGCTACCGCCTCCTGCAGACTGCAGGTCGCGCCGTGCGCAACATCCGTGAGTACAACGAGCAGGTCCGCTCCGGTGCCCTCAAGCGCATCGACGGACACGAGATCCTCCCCTACATCGTGCTCATAGTCGACGAGTTCGCTGACCTGATGATGACCGTAGGCAAGGAGGTCGAGCAGCCCATCGCCCGCCTGGCGCAGAAGGCACGTGCCGCAGGGATCCACATGGTCATCGCGACACAGCGCCCCTCGACAGACGTCATCACGGGGCTTATCAAGGCGAACTTCCCCGCACGTATCGCCTTCAAGGTCTTCTCTATGGTCGACTCCCGCACCGTCCTCGACTCCCCTGGAGCCAACCAGCTCATCGGCCGAGGCGATATGCTCTTCTATCAGGGCAAGGATATGATCCGCGTGCAGTGTGCCTTCATGGATACGCCCGAGACCGAGGCTATCGTTGAATATATAGCGCAGCAGGAGAGCACCGGCTCCGCCTACGAGCTCCCCGAATACATCCCCGAAGGGGAGGAGAATGGTGCCAAGGGCTTCAACCCCAACGAGAAGGACAGCCTCTTCGACGAGGTCGCCCGCATGGTCGTACAGACACAGGTGGGCTCGACGTCGAATATCCAGCGTAAGTTCAACATCGGCTACAACCGCGCTGGCCGTCTCATGGACCAGCTCGAGGGCGCCGGCATCGTCGGCGTACAGGAGGGCAGTAAGCCCCGCGAGGTCTACATCAAGGACCAAGCGACCCTCGAGCAACTGCTGCAGAAGCTAAGCTAAGCCCAAGGGGAATGGGCCGTTTTATCATTACTTTATAACTTTGAGCTATGATTATGCGACGTATCATCATGACGCTGAGTGCCGCTGCCCTGCTCTGCACGGGAGCCATAGCACAGCGCAAGGCTACCCCCGCAGCCCCCACTTCTTCCGTCACTCCACAGAGCCTACTTGAGCGTGCTGAGGCCAGTCTCTACCGCACAGGTGCTACCGTGGTAGACTTCTCCACGCAGCTCCAGGACAAGGCTGGACGCAGCGCTGGTTCGACGACAGGTAAGATGCACCTCCAGGGTGATGCCTTCCGCCTTGAGTACGGGACGATCACGGCGGTCTACACCGCTGGGACGCTCACCTACTACGATAGCGCCGAGCATACCCTCACCATATCCAAGCCCTCGCAGGACGAGCTCCTGCAGATCAATCCGCTCTACTTCCTTCGCTCCCGCGCTCAGGGCTTTGCAAGCCAGCTCGAGGGGAAGGTAGATGCTACTGCTGTCGTGGCCTTCACCCCACAGCAGAAGAGCAATATCTCCCGTGTCGTGACGACCTTCCAGACGAGCAATGGGATCCCCACGCAGCTGGTCTTCACGGCTAAGGACAAGAGCGTCTTGACCGCCCGTGTCGCGAAGGTCAGCCCCCGAACAGCCTATGCCGCGAGCTTCTTCACCCTCTCAGCGAAGAGCTACCCAGGCTGCGAAGTCGTCGACCTCCGCTAAGTAAGCCCACGCCCTCCAATAGATACTCAATGGAATTTAAGACCCTCGCCGAGGTAGGCGAGTATACGCAGCTCATGGGACGCGTCTTCACGCTGCCCATGCGCTGGCGGATGTTCTTCCGCTCCGTCATCCGAGAGATGTACAGTCTCGGGGTCGGCTCTCTCTGGATCGTCTTCATCATCTCGCTCTTCATCGGTGCGGTGATCACGATCCAGCTGTCGATCAATATGACGAACCCCCTTATCCCACGCTTCACCATCGGCTACTCCACGCGTGAGATCATGATCCTCGAGTTCTCCTCGACGGTCATGTGCCTCATCTTGTCGGGTAAAGTCGGCTCGAGCGTCGCCTCAGAGCTCGGTACCATGCGTGTCACCGAGCAGATCGACGCGATGGAGATCATGGGGGTCAACTCTGCGAACTTCCTTATCCTACCCAAGATCGTAGGCTTCATGGCCTTCATCCCCGTGCTCTCGGTCTTCTCTATGGTCACGGGTATCGTCGGGGGGTATATCGCCTGTGACCTGGCGCTCTCGATGACGCACAAGGACTTTGTCTACGGGCTCCAGCTTTTCTTCACGCCCTCCTACGTCGGCTACTCGATCATCAAGTCGGTGGTCTATGCCTTCATCATCTCCTCGGTAGCCTCCTACTACGGCTACTGCGTGAAGGGCGGGGCACTGCAGGTAGGCGCCTCAAGTACGCGCGCCGTCGTCAATAGCAGCGTCCTCATCCTCTTCTGGGACCTCCTGCTCACCAACATCCTCCTCACCTAAGCCCTCCCGCACTATGATACAAGTCAAGTCTCTCGCTAAGCGCTTCGAGGACAAGGAGGTCATCAAGGGTATCGACGCCACCTTCGAGACGGGGAAGACGAACCTCGTCATCGGCCGAAGCGGTGCTGGTAAGTCCGTCTTCGTGAAGTGTATGATCGGCCTCATCCGTCCTGACCAGGGCGAAGTCCTCTATGACGGCCGTGACCTCATCAAGATGACCAAGCCCGAGCTGCTGCGTCTACGTCGTGAGATGGGGATGCTCTTCCAGGGCTCAGCACTCTTCGACAGCATGACGGTCGTGGAGAATGTCCTCTTCCCTATGGAGATGTTCTCCTCAGACAGCTACGACAAGTCCTACCGCCGCGCTATGGAGCTACTTGAGCGTGTCGGTCTGGCCGAAGCCGCGAAGAAGTATCCCGCTGAGATCAGTGGTGGGATGATGAAGCGTACCGCCATCGCCCGCGCTCTGGCACTCAATCCGAAATACCTCTTCTGCGACGAGCCGAACTCTGGTCTTGACCCCAAGACCTCTACGGTCATCGACCAGCTCATCTACGAGCTCACACAAGAGTACAATATCACGACCATCGTCAATACGCACGACATGAACTCCGTGCGTGCTATCGGTGATAAGATCATATACATCCACAACGGACTCAAGGAATGGGAGGGAAGTAGTGCCCTACTCTCCTCACCAGATGTGCCCGAGGGCGTCCTTCAGTTCATCAACGCAGGCCGCGTATAGCCTGCCCACTCCCCTTCTGACCAGCATATGTCTCTCCTCAAGAAAGATTCGCTCCTGACGCACGTCCTACTCGCTGTAGGCGCCTCCGTCCTACTCGTCGTCCTGCTCATCTACGGCCTCGACATCTACACCCGCCACGGGGACACGGTCAAGGTACCCGACCTGCGTGGTAAGACGCTCGCCGAGATGCAGCGCATCCTCGATGACGCAGGGCTGAAGTACGAGATCAACGACTCGACGTTCTCCCGCACCGCTATCCCTGGCACCGTCCGCGAGGTTATCCCCGCACCTGGTAGCGAGGTCAAGCTCGGCCGCATCCTCTTCATCGCTATCAATGGCTTCCACCAGCGTCGCCAGACGATCCCTAACTACAAGGATCAGTCGGCCCGTCAGATCCTTGCCCTGCTGAAGGGGCTGGGCTTTGAGTCCGTCGACCAGCGCGTCGTGCCTGGTGGCTACGTCGGCTCTGTCGTGGGCCTGCAGACAGCTGATGGCAAGGTCGTAGAGGCTGGTACGCAGCTGCCTATCGATACGAAGCTCGTCCTCTTGGTAGCAGGTCAGGTCATCGATACGCTGGGGCTCGACCGCTATATCGAAGGATACAGTAGCCAAGGCGATAGCACCGTCGTACGTACGACACCAGCCACACCCGAGAAGAAGGATGACGGAGGCATCAGCAATGACTGGTGGTAATCCGCTGACTGACGAGGAGCTACTCCTCGATAGCGAAGCCTGGGAAGGCGACGAAGATCTCTTCCTCCCCGATGGCACCGCCGAGGTAGAGCGCCTCGATGCCGCTGCCGTCTCCTATCTCCAGCATGTCGATAGCTCGCCGCTCTATGAGCACTTCCGTGTCGTAGCTGACAAAGGGCAGGCGCCTATGCGCATCGACAAGTATCTGGCTACACGCATGACGGGTAGCAGTCGTAGTCGCATCCAGCAGGCGCTTGACGGAGGGTATGTCTTCGTCGGCGACAAGCCCGTCAAGAGCAACTACCGCATCAAGCCCCTCGACGTCGTCACCCTCCAGCTACGCCGTCCCAAGCACGAGCTTGAGATCATCCCCGAGCCCATTCCGCTGGATGTCGTCTACGAAGATGAGATGCTGATGGTCGTCAACAAGCCTGCGGGGCTCGTCGTCCATCCAGGGCACGGCAACTATACTGGCACGCTGGTCAATGCACTCGCGTACTACCTGCAGGATGATCCCCTCTATGATCCCGCCGACCCCAACGTCGGTCTCGTCCATCGCATCGACAAGGACACGAGCGGCCTGCTCGTCATCGCCAAGCGTCCCGAAGCGAAGGCGCATCTGGCACGTCAGTTCTTCAACAAGACGACCCGCCGCACCTACCGCGCCCTCGTCTGGGGCAGACTGAAGGAAGCCGAAGGCACGATCATCGGTAACATCGGCCGTGACGAGCGTGACCGCCTACAGATGGCAGTCTATCCCGAAGGCTCTCCCAAGGGTAAGCACGCCGTCACGCACTATACCCTCCTCGAAGAGCTCGCCTACGTCAGCTGGGTCGAATGCCGACTCGAGACGGGACGCACGCACCAGATCCGCGCCCACATGCGCCACATCGGTCACCCGCTCTTCGCTGATGCACGCTATGGTGGCGACAAGATCCTTTGGGGCAACCAGTTCTCACGCTACAAGCAGTTCGTCCAAAACTGCCTCACGCTCTGCCCCCGTCAGGCACTCCACGCTAAGACGCTGGGCTTCGTTCATCCCGTGACGGGCGAAGAGATGCTCTTCGACAGTGAGCTCCCCAGCGACCTCCAGCAACTCTTAGAGCGCTGGCGCACCTACGCAGCGCAGGTCGACAACGAATAAGCATAGGGGAAGGTCTCCCCGACATCAGTCCCACACCGATAGGGCGGTACGCATACATGATGCGTACCGCCCTATGCTATTTTAGGAGGAGCGAAGAAGCGATCTCGTGAGTGGGGTGATACCAACCTATATTGGTCAGCGGGTGAAGCTATACTGGTCGGTGCTTCGACCAATACTGGTCACGACGCGAACCTATAGTGGTTCACTCACTGACCACTATTGGTTCGTACCACTAACCAATAGTGGTTTGCACCTCGAAGGAATAGTGGTTCGCACCTCCCCCCTCTATAGCCCCACATCCATGGGGCTTATGAAGTACCTTCGTCATCCGAGTATCTTGACTAAAAAATTTATTGATACCTTCGCATTGTAGGTACAAAGGACCAACCACTTAGGCCCACGAGAGAGCCTACTCCATGTAGTCATCATCCAACGCAACTTATCTAAGTTATGACAACAAAAATGGTATTCTGTTCTCTCTGCCTTCTCCTGCTCGGTGCTACCTCCTGCACCAAGGATCAAGACATAGAGTCCACAGCCGCCCCCGCTCCTTCGACTGCCGTAAAGGCCGAGGAACCAGGCAGCACCCACATTCCAAGCTCCCAGCTCCGCTCACTCCGTGCGAGCTACAGCCCACACCAAGCCAAGGGCCTCTCCCTTGACTCCCGTTCCGCCCGCACAGAGGCACTCACCACGCTCTCCGACCAGCTTCTCAAGATCCTGCCTTCATTCGCCGATCCCAAGCGAGGTGAATTCGCCTCTATCGTCATCAGCAACGACAAAGACCGTCAGGAGGTTCGCGTCGAAGAGGTCACGGTCTATGATCCCGAGAAGATCGGCCTTCTTAATCTCCTCTTCGCTATCGCACTGATGCCCAAGTCCGAGTCTGACGAGCTCGACACGCCCCAGACAACTGAGGCTGGGACTCCGAGCAAGATGCTTTTCTCCTGTGACGGCGGGACGAAGGATGGTAGCTCTGTCAAGGTCAACTTCCCCAAGAACGACGGGGACCTGATGGAGGCCAGCAAGAAGATCGCGAGCTTCATCAGCGAATGTATGGAGGGTGCAAGTCATGAGCATATAAGCAAGACCACGCTCTTCTATATGCCGCTCTAAAGTCAGTTCCCCCTCTCCCGAGGAAAGTCCAGCTAAGAGGCACGAGCACAGCGCAGGTAATAGACTGCACTGTGCTCGTGCCTCTTTTAGAATCGGAGGGATACATTTTCTCCTACAAGCAAGCGCTGCGCTAACAGCTCGATAGGCAGGCACTCACACTTTTGCCGTACCTTTGCAGGCGTGTGGCACCGCATTCATTCGTACAATATTATAGGGTAAGGAAGGGCCCCGCCACAGACCTTCGGCACCCCATACCGCCCCAGCCTGCGGGGAGGACAAACTAATCAAGACTACTCCATTGGAATATCTATTCACCCTCGAGATGAAGGTGCGCGACTACGAGTGCGACCTACAGGGCGTCGTCAACAACGCCAACTACCAGCACTATATGGAGCATACGCGACATGAGTTCCTCGAGAGCCTGGGCGTGAACTTCGGCAAGATGCACGAAGATGGCCTGGATGCCTTCGTCACCAAAGTATCTATCTCCTATAAGAAGAGCCTGCGCAGTGGCGACCACTACCGCTCGGCACTCCGCTGTGCTATGCGTGCGCCCAAGCTCGTCTTCTATCAGGATATCCTGCACCTCGACGGGAGCCTCGCTGCACGCGGTGAGGTCGAGTGCGTCGTCGTCGACAACGGGCGCCTGACCCGTGGGGAGTTCTTCGCTGACCTCCTCCGTGACGTCCTGCCCCAAGACGCCCAGTAAACCTCCCTCCTCTCCCCTATTCCTCTCAGAGTAAAGCCCCACAAGCACACTATGGCAAAGAAGATCGCAGAGACCCCGATGATGAAGCAGTACATGGAGTTCAAGGCTAAGCACCCCGATGCTATCCTGCTCTTCCGTGTCGGTGACTTCTACGAGACCTTCAGCGACGACGCCATAGCTGCCGCCGAGATCCTCGGCATCACACTCACCAAGCGAGCTAACGGCTCTGCGATGCACGTAGAGCTGGCGGGCTTCCCCCACCATGCCCTCGACACCTACCTACCGAAGCTCGTTCGTGCGGGGCGTCGTGTGGCTATCTGCGACCAGCTCGAGGATCCCAAGCTGACGAAGAAGCTCGTCAAGCGTGGCATCACGGAGCTCGTCACCCCAGGGGTCGTACTCGGCGACAACGTCCTCAGAAGCAAGGAGAACAACTATCTGGCTACCGTATGGCTCTCCAGCGATGGTGCCATGGGAAGCATCTCCCTGCTGGATATCTCGACGGGCGAATTCGTCGTCTCCGAAGGCTCCCCCGAGCACCTCGAGAAGCTCCTCAGCTCCTACCAGCCCAAGGAGGTACTCGTTGAGCGCACGAGCCGTAGCCTCTTCGATAAGGTCATCGGCTATCGAGGCTTCATCTTCGAGGTCGAGGACTGGAGCTTTGCTGTGGAGAACAACCGTCGCAAGCTCACCGCCCACTTCGGTGTGCAGAGTCTCAAGGGCTTCGGCCTCGAGCAGCGCCCAGCCTCTATCGCAGCTGCTGGGGCCATCCTCAACTATCTCGAGCTGACGAGCCACCACGAGATCGGGCACATCACCACCCTTCGGAGTATCGACCGCCTGAGCTACATGCGTCTCGATAGCTTCACCTTCCGCAGTCTGGAGATCCTCTCTCCGATGAACCGCGAGGAGGGCAAGAGCCTCCTCGATATCATCGACCACACCCAGACGGCTATGGGTGGACGCCTGCTCCGTCACTGGCTTTCCTTCCCCCTCATTGACCTCACCGAGATCCACCGCCGCCAGTCGGTCGTGACGGATCTCGTGCGCACGGCCGACCTGCGTCGCACGACCAGTGAGCTCCTCATCGGCATCGGGGACCTCGAGCGTATGGCATCGAAGGCCGTCGTCGGGCGTATCTCCCCTCGTGAGGTACGCCAGCTGGCCACCTCCCTCGGCCAAGTCGAGCAGATCGGCTCACTCCTCGCCTCCAGCGACTCAGCCGAGCTGCAGAAGATAGCCAGTCGCCTGCAGCCTATGGGCGAGCTCATCTCCGACATCGAGCACACGCTGACCGAAGAGCCACCCGCCGCTCTCGGTCGTGGTGTCACCATCGCCCCTGGAGTGAATAGCGAGCTGGATGAGCTCCGTCGCCTCTCCTCCCACGGCAAGGAATACCTCCTGGAGCTCCAGCGCCGCGAGAGCGAGCGCACGGGCATCCCTTCGCTCAAGGTCTCCTATAATAATGTCTTCGGCTACTACATCGAGGTGCGCTCCACCCACAATGATAAGGTACCCGAAGACTGGACACGCAAGCAGACGCTCGCCAACGCCGAGCGCTACATCTTCCCCGAGCTCAAGGAGTACGAGGAGAAGATCCTCGGCGCCGAAGAGCGTATCGCCAGCCTCGAAGGACGCCTTTATAGTGAGCTCCTTGTGCGCCTCTCGCGCTTCGTCCGCCCACTGCAACAGGATGCCCGCGTCATCGCCGAGCTGGACTGCCTCAGTTCGCTCGCCGAAGTGGCCGTCACGGAGCGCTACGCCTGCCCCGTCGTCGATGATGGCTTCGTCATCGATATCCGTGCTGGACGTCACCCCGTCATCGAGAAGCAGCTCCCCTTCGGGCAAAGCTACGTACCAAATGACGTGCATCTCGACAACGAGGAGACGCAGATCATGGTCATCACCGGGCCGAACATGAGCGGTAAGTCCGCCCTCCTTCGTCAGACCGCCCTCATCGTGCTCTTAGCGCAGATCGGCTCCTTCGTCCCCGCCGAAGCTGCCCACCTCGGGCTCACCGATGGCATCTTCACCCGTGTCGGAGCCTCGGACAATATCTCCCGTGGCGAATCGACCTTCATGGTCGAGATGCAGGAAGCCTCCAGCATCCTCAACGCCCTCACGCCTCGCTCCCTCGTCCTCTTCGACGAGCTGGGCCGTGGCACCAGCACCTACGATGGCATCTCCATCGCTTGGGCCATCATCGAGTATCTACACGACAATCCCCACGGGCGCCCCAAGACCCTCTTCGCTACGCACTACCACGAGCTCAATGACCTCGAGGGTCGTCTCGAGCGCGTGAAGAACTACAACGTCTCCGCACGCGAGATCGACGGACGTATGCTCTTCCTTCGCAAGCTCGTCCGCGGGGGGAGCGAACATAGCTTCGGTATCCAAGTCGCGCGCCTCGGCGGTATGCCACGTAGCATCACCGACCGTGCCACCGACATCCTCGGTCAGCTCGAGTCCGCTCACATCCACGAAGTCACAGGCCTCAGCGCCGAGGTCAACGTCAGCCGAGCCGCTACACCTAGTGTCACAGAGCCCAACAGCAATATCACGGGTGGCGTGCAAATGAGCTTCTTCCAGCTTGATGACCCCGTCCTCTCCGACATCCGCGAGCGCCTACTGATGGTGGACATCAACAGTCTCACTCCGCTGGAAGCCCTGAATAAGCTCAGCGAGATCCAGCGCCTGCTGAAGACTCCTTAGTGATTTTTACCCGATCATAATCCGTACATATAATAGAAAGTGCCTTGTCTATGCGAGTTTCCCCCTCCAAGACAAGGCGTTTTCTTTACATATACAGATACAAATCAGTCGCGAAGTAAAAATAAATTAGAGAGTGTGTACTATCTACATACCCTCATACGTTTATGCGATGAGAGCGGGTCACCCCACTCCATATCATTAGGACAGTATTGATCACATTTGCGTATGGACAAAAGCCCTACTTGTTAGAGCGAGCAGATATCACTCACACCAAATCCCCCTTACATGCGTAGCCGCCTTGTGCGGTAGCCCTTCCTATGCTTGAGCTTGGTAGCGCCTTGTAGTAGCGCTCCTAAGTCCCTGCGAGCTAGGAAGACATTCGCCACATGCACATTCAGACCTCTCCCTAGGTCTAATTCTCCAGCACGGGCACTGAGAGCCCATCTACAGCCGTGCACCCTTCACCCTTCCCCTTACTTTTCCGGTAGCTCACGAGCCCCCATTGCGCCCCCCCTAAACACAACTCTTTAGCTGGACGGCGTAGCACGTAGAGCGCCCTCTCATCATACACAGCCCACTGACGACATGATCATCAGTGGCGTGCGATAGCGCTTTATCTTCTTTCATCTTAACTTTTCACGATGACCCATTTGACAGATTACCTCGCCCCTAAGGCCGAGTTCTTCGAGATCGAAGCGACAGTGAATCTCCTCTTACAATTCTCAGGAGACGCTGACTTTGAAGACTTTGAAGAAGGAGAAGCCCTTTAAGTTCATCCAGATATCACCTATATTGTTTTTAGTTACCCACACATGAATCGTATTTTTCGCTCAGGACTCTTCCTTGCCGCTCTGTCTATTGTAGCAAGCTCCTGCAGTAAGAACAGTGACGCCCCCATTGATCCCGATCACGAGGGCCCACACGTAGAAGCTCCCGTCTCCGTCGCACTCGAGAGCTCCCTCCTCACCTACGACGCTAAGCTACTGGAAGACCCCCAGCCATCGGGCCGTGCCCTGGACTGGGATCCCCGCAACTCGGAGGTGACCTATAGCATCCAAGGCTCCTCCAAGGATATCCTCGATGATAACGGCCAGGGGACAGGCAACAAGAGCAAGATCGCCAAGTACAACAAGACGCTCACCGTCACGAACCACCCCTCCCGCGATCTCCTGATGATCTATAAGGTAGAGGCTCCTGGTAAGCAGACAAAGTTCACCTACGAGAAGGCTAGCTGGAACTACAACACGCGCAAGCAAGCCTATGAGCTGGTCGCCACGTTCAACATCAACATGCCCGTAGGCATCAGCGAAGAGGACATCAAGAATAATCAGGCCTCACTCTCGGTGCTCATCATCGCTGGGGGCAATGACTTCGACCCCGAAACCAAGCACCTGAAGGTAGGCTTCGCCAAGGCTGCTTCGACCGACGTCACGAAGACACGTCAGGCCGTCGGAGCTGGTGGCATCGCTAACGAGGTCGACCTCCCTGTCCCCTACGCATCTGGCTGGGTTCCCTTGAACTACAACCGCACGGAGAACTCTCAGCGCGTCTTCCGTCCCAGCGGTGTCATTAGTCTCAAGCCTCAGGGTGTCCTGCTGACGACGACCATCCGCAATAACAGCGAGAAGGACATGCAGTACAGCGGATTCACCCTCCGCTCGAATGCCCTGCAGTTCGATGGTGAGATCGACCTCTCCCAGGCCTCTCTCCGTCGCTCCAATGGGATGACGCCCTCGGGCTTCAGCATCCAGGACTACTTCATCAACACAGGGAATAAGTGGATCTCCAATGCGATGTGTAGCCGCAACTACACCCCCTTCTATGAGAAGAGCTACACCTACGACGGCGACCGCGTCTGTCAGAAGGGTGGCGCACTCTCCACCGACGTCATCGTCTTCTGGGCTATGCCTGTCAAGGGGATCGAGACGGCGACCGACTACACCGAGCGAATCGGGAATACCTACCGCCCTGCTATTGGCTATGCCCAGACTCACGTCTATGTCAATGGTGCAAAGGCCACTACTGGCGAAGAAATCACAGCTCCCAACTACACCATCGCCCCAGTCATGGGTACTGACAAGGCGCTTAAGCTCGGGAAGGCCTACACGGTCAACTCGGAGTTCTACACGCAGCCTAAGCAAGCTCTGGGCTATGTACTCAAGGAATACTTCGGTGTCAAACCCACGAGATGGGTCGATGACAACTCGAAGAACCTGGACATTCCTCTCGTATCGAATAAGAAGATCACGCAGTATGGCTTCCAGAATGGCCTATCAACCTCTGCTAAGGGCTTCGTACAGGTCCTCACACAGCCCTGGATGGAGCTGCTGAGCCTCTACACTCCCATGGAGTTCATTGACAACACGAATAACGACCGCTTCGCCCACGACCCCAAGAATCAGGTAGGTCGCTATCGTGCGCTCCAGTTCAAGCTCCCCTACGCGAAGACGAATGCTGATCCCACGACCTTCGACTACCGCGACTTCGTCACGACCGATGCTATCGACTGGTGCAATACGGACCAGGGTGAAGGTCTCTCCTACGCCTACCGCTTGACCTACCGCGAGCCCAACTCGTTCGGGAACTCTAAGCGCAGCCCCTATCAGTGCCTTATGCGCTTCACCGCACGTCCTAACAAGGGTATTTCTGGCAAAGACACTCAGAAGAATCGCTACATCAAGTATATTGACATTGAGTCCGTCTATCTCGGGAAGTACTTCGTCGGCAACCTCTACGACACGCCTATCCCTACGGGTAAGAAGGAAGGCAGCAATCACCTCCTCCGTGCAGCGGTTGATAACGAGCTCTGGGATGGCACGAAGTATCCCAGCTTCCAGCAGGGTTACATCACCCGTACGCTGGCCTCAGCAGGTCTGTACAAGGATATCAAGCCTGAGGATGGAGCTGAGCTTGATGACCGCGCACGTCGTAGTACCTTCGACGTCGACCGCCTCAACTTCCACTGGGGTATGACCACGGAGAAGGAGAATTACATCACCGACCTGCTCACCAAGGAAGTTAGCACCAACGTAAACGACAATGCTAAGCTCGTCGAGAAGTTCAACACCACAGACAACCTCTTCTACCGCCGTGGCTTCGCCTATGGCGGTGTCAACGGGGACATCTTTACCTATGGTCATGGTGTGAAGGGACAGCCTGCACCAGGCGGTGCCATCTACGACTTCACGCAGAAGGCATGGAACCTCACCTACCAGGCACTACGCCTCTTCTCTACCACCTATCAGGGTGCAGGGAATACACCTCGTCACCTGACGACGAATGACCCGAACTAACGGGTATCAGTCGCCACACTGACACAAGAAAGGCTTCGCCCCAGATCCGTCTCGACGAGATGGATCTGGGGCGAAGCCTTTTGTATGCGGTAAAGAGAGCGAAGTTCTTTAGTTAGGGGCGAAGAGGTCGTTCAGCGCCTCTGCGATCGTGGGATGCGTGAATATCTGCGTGTGCAGAGCAGCTGCAGGGATCTGATGATCCATCGCCAGCTTCAGCAGGTTGATCAGCTCGTGCGCCTCGGGACAGAAGAGCGTAGCGCCGAGGATGAGGCCCGTCTCGGTATCGACGATAGCCTTCAGCAAGCCGTGCGTCTCGCCAAGGACCTTCGCCTTAGGGATAGCCACGGTCTGCAGTCGCTTGACTTCATAGGGGCGACCTGAGGCGGCTGCCATCGTCTCCGTCATCCCGACCTGTGAGAGCGCAGGTGTAGTGAAGACGCTGGTTGGCAGTAGCAGGCGGTCCTTCGTCGTGCGCTTCCCTTCGCCTAAGATCTGATCACGGACGATGCGGTAGTCATCCAGCGAGACATAGGTGAACTGCGGACTCCCCGCCACATCGCCCATCGCCCAGATATTTGGTGCAGCACGTAGATATTCATCCGTCTGGATGAAGCCACGAGAAGTCAGCTGGACGCCAGCAGCCTCGAGATGCAGCGCCTCTACATTGGGACGACGGCCGATAGCCACCAGGACAGCCTCTGCCGCATACTCTCCCTGCGAGGTCACTACGGTGACGGCCTCTTCGGCCGAGATGAAGCGCTTCGTCTCAGCTTGGAGGACGACCTTGACACCGCGGTCGGCGAGCATCGCCAGCATTGCCTCGGCGACGTCACGATCTTCACGAGCGAGGAAAGTATCCCCCTGCTCAAGGATCGTCACCTCAGTCCCGAAAGCAGCATACATACAGGAGAACTCCAGCGAGATATAGCCACCACCTACGATGACCAGCCGTGCGGGGAGTGAATCGAGCTGCAGCAGGCCCGTGCTATCATAGATACGCTTGTCGTCAGCTCCCTCAAGAGCCAAGGTCGCTGGACGCGCTCCCGTATTGATATAGATGCGCTCTGCCTCGATCTGACAAGCACCGTCCTCTGTAGACACTTCGACTACATTCGGAGAGAGGAAGCGCGCCGTACCCGTCAGGATCTCTACGCCAGGGATCGTAGCCAGCTTATTATAGTTGGCAGCTCTGAGGGCGGAGGTCAGCTGTTCACGGCGCTGCATCGCAGCCTGGAAGGCAGCCGACTTATCCGTAAGACGAGCGCTCTTCTCGCCCTCGACCAGCAGGAGCTTGGAGGGGATACAGCCAATGTTGATACAAGTACCGCCATACATCGCAGCGCTTTGCTCTACGAGGATCACGGACTCACCGTGCTTCGCCAGATCAGCTGCCAAGGTCTTGCCAGCCTTCCCGAAGCCGATGATCAGATGGGGGATGGATCGTGTTGTCATCTTCTAATGAGTTTATAAGTTGTTTGCTATACAACACTTCGGGATAGCAAATGGCTCATTTACGATGCGGTATAGAGTAGCGCACGCCCATCTCCCCGATATACCTCTCCGAAGGGGTACACAAGCTCTTCGCCTTATCGCGAGTATTCCTCTTATCCAGCGGTGGGGAAAGTGTCATTATCGTGAAGAAAAAGCGCCTTCACGTAGTGGTTTTCTTCTGTCTACGCACGTAGTCTTAAAGACCAGGCATGTAAATCCAAATATCCACGTACGTAGATATTAGAGCCACGTACGTAGTCCAAACTTATCTACCACTCGTCCACAACTTTTATCCCTGCACGGAGCAAGAACCTAATATAGGTCACTTCACAAAGCTATATAGCTTTCTTCGCCATCCTATATAGCTCCACCCGCGCACCCATATACCTATACATGGGACCATTGCGCAAGCCCACCTCTTCACAGCTCGTACCTTCTTCCCCCGAAAATCGGAGTCTTTAGGCTGAGAAGTGCGAAGGAGAGAAGTACGAGCTGTGAAGAGGTGGGCTTGCGCAATGGTCTCAAGTGGTTCATTCGGAGAGTTTATTGTACCTTTGCACCACGATCCGTGCGTCGTCTGACTGCTTCCGCACCCTGTGGCAAGCCCACAGGACGAAGAAGACGAGCTGACGACGGCGGTATTTTGTTTCACTATTTCCTCAAGTACAAGTATGTATTTAGATTCAGCTAAGAAGGCCGAGCTCTTCGAAAAGTATGGTAAGTCCGCTACGGACACGGGTAGCCCTGAAAGCCAGATTGCCCTCTTCACCTTCCGCATCGCCCACCTGACGGGTCACCTGCAGCAGAACAAGAAGGACTACAGCACTCAGCGCGCACTCAAGATGATCATCGGTAAGCGTCGTCGCATGCTCGACTACCTTCAGAAGATCGACATCGAGCGTTACCGTGCTATCATCAAGGAACTCGGTATCCGTCGCTAAGTGAAGACCTCGCTCCCTCGTGGAGCGAATCCCCTTCGAAAAGAAAAGCTCCGCCCCAGACCAGTCTCTACGACAGGGTCTGGGGCGGAGTCTTTATTGCTATCTATAAGGCGAGAGCCTCTTGCTACTGTGAGGGGCTTACTCACGTACGGGGGCTGCCCAGAGGAGCTTCTTACGGAGCGTGTCGGTGAAGGAGTGAGAGTCGAGATGCAGAAGGCAAAGGCTATTGACTGACTTACGGATGGTAATCTTCGCACCACAAGGCAGGATCTTCGTCTGCCCATCCAGCACGATGAGGAAGGTATTGTTGCGCGCCGAGACCGTGAGCTCGATCGTCTCGTCCTCGGGGATGACCAAGGGGCGCATCGTCAGCGAGTGAGGCGCAATAGGCGTGATAAGCATCGCACGGACCTGCGGCATCATCAGCGGGCCATAAGCGCTGAGCGAATAGGCCGTAGAGCCGGAAGGTGTGGAGATCACAAGCCCGTCACACTCGTAGCTGGCAAGCTCCGTATCAGCAAGTCGCGCGTGCAGCGTGATCATCGAGCCCGTCTCACGCTTGAGGAGCGCCACATCATTGAGCGCCTCGCCATAGTGCGCACCATCGACCTCCACCGAGAGAAGCATACGGCGCTCCGTCGTATACGTACCATCAAAGAGCCGAGACAAGAGGGGGAGTGCCTCCTGGACACTGCGATCCGTGAGGAAGCCCAGTCGCCCCATATTGAGCCCCAAGACGGGTGTGCCCTCGGCAAAGACTCTACGGGCAGCACGAAGTAGCGTACCATCTCCCCCCAAGCTAATGACGAAGTCCATATCCAACGGGGTATAATCCGCTGGTATATAACCCGCTATCGTGGGGTGCAGATCGAAGTCAGAGGCCAGCGTGCGGTGGAAGCTACGGTCACACCACAAGCTCACATCAGGCCTATCAAGAAGGTGAAGGAGCTCGGCAAGATGGGCGGCATGAGCCGCAAGGTGTGAGGAGGCGATGAGCGCTATCTTATACATAGGGGTGGCTGAAGAAGCGTTAAGTTATTGTAGGTAGGTCAAATAAACTTAACTTTGTATTTCGGGGCTCTTTGCCCTGTCTACAAATGTATAAAAGTTCGACGTATGACTCAACTAAGCGTCAATGTAAATAAGATCGCTACCCTGCGCAATGCTCGTGGCGGCAACGTCCCCGACCTCATCCAGGTCGCGCTGGACTGTGAGCGCTTCGGGGCACAGGGTATCACCGTCCACCCACGCCCTGATGAGCGCCATATCCGCTATCAGGATGTGCGTGACCTCAAGCGAGTGGTCACGACGGAGTTCAACATCGAGGGGAACCCCATCCCCTCCTTCATGGATCTGGTCGAAGAGGTACGCCCCCATCAGGTGACGTTAGTGCCCGATGCCCCCGATGCTCTGACGAGTAATGCGGGCTGGGACGTAGCTCGTCACCGTGACTTCCTCACCGAGATCCTCGGTCAGCTCCATGCTTGGGGCATACGCACCTCAATCTTCGTCGGGACGGATCTCAAGAACCTTGATGCAGCTGCTGCCCTTGGCACCGACCGCGTCGAGCTTTACACCGAGCCCTACGCTTCGGACTATCCTGCAGATCGCGCCAAGGCTGTAGCTCCCTTCGTCCAGGCTGCTGAGCACGCTCGCTCCCTCGGACTGGCGCTCAATGCAGGGCACGACCTCAGTCTGGAGAACCTCCGCTTCTTCTCTGAGTCTATCCCCTTCCTCTCCGAGGTCTCTATCGGACATGCACTCATCTCCGACGCCCTCTACCTCGGCCTCGAGGAGACCATCCGCCGCTACCGCGCTTGTCTCGCAGGTAAGTAGCACCACCCAATAAGCAAACAATCCTTTCACATTTATATCGACTACAATTCACGTGGATACAACCGCAACAGCCTCTCTGGCTCAGACCTTCGCTGACACGGCCCCTCAGGCCTCTCTCTCCATCCTCGACCTGGCTACCAAGGGTGGCTGGATCATGATCGTCCTGCTCGTACTCTCACTCCTGGCTCTCTACATCTTCGTATCGAAGTACCTCCAGCTCCGTGCTGCAGGTCGCGAAGACAAGTACTTCGTAGAGCGCATCAAGGACTATGTCCTCGAAGGCAAGACGCCCTCTGCTATCAAGCTCTGTGAGGACACCAATACCCCCTATGCCCGTATGATCCGCAAGGGTCTTACCCGTATCGGCCGCCCTATGTCTGACGTCCTCGTGATCGTCGAGAATGCAGGTAACATCGAGATCGGCCGTCTGGAGAAGGGCCTTCCTATCCTCGCTACCATCGCTGCCGGTGCTCCTATGATCGGCTTCCTCGGTACGGTCACCGGTATGGTACGTGCCTTCTTCGACATGGCTAACGCTGGATCGGGCGGCGTCGATGTAGCGCTCCTCTCGGGCGGTATCTACGAAGCACTCGTGACCACTGTCGGCGGTCTTGTCGTCGGTATCGTGGCGCTCTTCGCTTACAACTACCTCGTCGCTGAGCTCGACAAGGTCGGTGGTAAGATGGAGACCAAGACGATGGAGTTCATGGACATGCTCAACGAGGTGCACTAAGCCCTGAGCTGTAGCCCATCTCACCTTACCCACGAACGCATGGCACTCAAGCGTAAGACCAAAGTCGCAGACACCTTCAGCATGGCTTCGATGACGGACGTCATCTTCCTCCTGCTGATCTTCTTCCTGGTGACCAGCACGATCATCGTACCCAATACGATCAAGGTCACCCTCCCTACCTCCGCCCCTCAGTCAGCTCCCGAGACGCCTTCCGCACGCGTCACGCTGACTCCCGACCTGCATTATTATCTCTCGATCGACCGCGGCACCCCCACCGAACTTACCCGTGATCAGCTCAAGGAGCAGCTGGGTATCTTCGCCGCAGAGCACCCCGAGGCCTTCGTCTCCGTACAGGCTGATGAGGCCGTGCCCTACAAGGAGGTCGTCGCCGTCATCAACGCCGCAGCTCAGGCTTCCCTCAAGGTAGTCCTGGCGACGCGTGCCGAGAGCGAGCCAGTCCAATAAGCCTCATGCCACAGACCGATCCCGCCGCCCCACGCCGTGGAGCCGTCGCCGCCCTGGTGACTGTGGCTTGCCACGTCCTCTTCCTCCTCCTACTCTGGGTCCTCAAGCTCAGCTGTGACCGCCCTGCCCCCAAGCCAACGGAGGTACTCATCGCGGTCAATGTGGGCAACGTGGCCTCTGCAGCAGGGGCCATCGAGCCAGGAGGCACACCCGACGTCACTGAGCCCGCTCCCAAGGTAGCCGCACCTCCCAAGGTCGCTACCCCTACTCCTCCCACGCCACCTGCGCCACAGCCCAAGGCGCAGCGCCCCACTCGTACGCATGAGGCCAGCCAGCCCCTACAGACCCAGCAGCATGAGCAGAGCCTGCAGGTAGAGGCTGCCCGACGTGCTGAGGCCGAGCGTCAAGCAAAGGCCAAGGCAGAGGCTGCACAGCGAGCTGCAGAAGCTCTCGCAGCCTCCCGTCGTGCCCAAAGCCAGCAGATAGGCAACTCCGTAGCGGGTGCCTTCGGTAAGCAGGCTGGGCAAGCTGGTAGCCAAGGTACAGCTGCCTCTGGCACGGGCAATCAGGGGGATCCCAACGGAAGCCCCTCCAGCTATGCACTCTCTGGACGTAAGATCATCAGCAACGGCGGTGCTCTCGTCGCCCCACGCGTACAGCGTGCCGTCGAGGGCAACGTGCGTGTGCGCATCGTCGTCGATGGCAATGGCTCGGTGATCCGTGCTACCATCGCGCCAGGGACCAACATCGCTGATCCCTCCGTCCGTGCCGCTGCCCTTGAGGCGGCACGTAAGACGCGCTTCAACGCCGTGCCAGGCTCTGACGAGCAAGAAGGTAGCATCACCTACCACTTCAAGATCCGAGCCTAAGGCTGACTAACCTTTATACCAAGCTATTCATATGTCTAAGAACGTGTACGTCTTCCTTGCGGAAGGCTTTGAAGAAATTGAGGCCATCGGGACGATCGACCTCCTGCGCCGTGCAGGCCTGCCCACACACGTCGTGGCCGTCGGTCTGGAGCCCAACGTCACGGGGGCACATGGTATCGCCATCCAGGCCGACCTTTCTATCAGCGAGGTCTACAATGATGACGTCCTTGCACTCGTCCTCCCTGGTGGACTCCCTGGTGTGACGAACCTCGACGCTTCACAGCGTCTGCACCAGCTCATCCGCGAGGCTAACCAAGAAGGCAAGCTCCTCTGCGCTATCTGTGCTGCGCCCTCCGTCTTCGGTGGTGCTGATATCCTCGAGGGGAAGGAAGCTATCGCCTACCCTGGCTTTGAGAAGAACCTCAAGGGTGCTAAGGTCTCCGAAGCTCCCGTCGTCAAGAGCGGGCACATCATCACGGCTAAGTCCGCGGGCTATACCTTCGACTTCGCTCTCGAGATCATCACCGCTCTCGCAGGAGGAGAGAAGGCCAAGGAAGTGGCTGCTGGTATCATCTACACGCGTCACTAAGCTGCCCCCTTACAACAAAGCAAAGCGCTCCCCTACCTCACTCGGAGGTAGGGGAGCGTTTCCTTTTGTAGCAAACAGCTCGAGGCTATAGAGCATTCCTCTACAGAAACCAGCCACCAGCTCCACGGCGAATCTTTATCCTCTGCAGTGGAGGAAGCATGAAGCAGTACTGATACGCCTATATCTTGGTACGTAGTCTTTAGAGCTACGCACGGAGATCATATAAGCTACGCACGTGGATGATAAATCTACGTGCGTGGATATAAGTCTATCCCTATTGGTGCGAAGGATAAACCCATAGTCCTCGGGAAGAATAGCTACTGAGAGTCAAGATAAATCCCGAAAAGGAGCGTGCCTCCTCCCACCATAGGTGCTGAGAGAAGCTATGTGCACGATGTCGCAGCTCGCGATACCCCTTCGCCGAGGGCATAAAATAGGTAGACGCAGAGACCTACGAGAGATCCCTGCGCCTACTCACTAACAAACAAACCGCAGCTTGCCTATAAACTTAGGCCAACTGTAACCCAGAGAGAGGATTTCCCTCCAGAGTAGGTCGGTGCCATATACGTGGCATCGAGGGCTAAGGGCTTGAAGCGCAGGCCGAGCCCTGCACTCACACCCTTCGCACCATTGGTATCATACTGATAGCCGGCACGCAGTGCTACGAGCTGGTGGTAGAGGTATTCCCCACCGAAATGGATAGCACTTGATGCGGCATTCGAAGGAGCGAAGAAGTAGTCTACGCCAGCGCCGAGCGCCAGACGATGCTCACCGCTGATGCCGTAGCTGATCTCTCCACCGGCACCCGCATAGGCGGGGGCATAGGTCGAGCTACTCTTGGCGCTCTGCTTGTACTTCGCACCGAGGTTATCGACCTTCGCACCGAGGATGAAATTCATCCCCGTAGCGGATGGCTCTTCGCTACTGCGGAGGAAGACGCCCCCACCGAAGACCATCGTCGAGGCAGCAGCCCCCTGGTCGGTGTAGACGTAGCTCCCCTTAGCGTAGGCAGAGAAGACGCCCATACGGATAGCGTAGCCGAGGTCGACGGTGTAGTCGAAGAGCTGGCGCGTCTTCTTCTTAGCGTTCTCATTCTGGTCGATCGGCGTGTACTTCATGCCACCGAGATAGCGGAAGCCGCCGAAGAAGGCATGACGTCCGACGCAGATGCCGAGCGAAGCGTTGTAGAGGTTATTCGTGCCGTCGAAGCCCTCGACCTTGCCGAGGGTACGAAGACCGCCACCGAGAGAGAGGACCGTCTCGCCGTAGAGGAGCGAGGTGGGGTTGGTGTAGAGATGAGATACATCGCTCTCACCATAGTGGTTCCCCCCGAGGGCTGCCGTCTGCGCGCTCTGAGCATACTCGAGGATAGGCAGGGCACGTGTCCCCTTGATCTTCTGGGCCTGCAGCGTGGAGGTAGCGCAGAGGCCAGCTGCGAGCAGCAGGATAGATGCTTTGGTATTCATGGGTAGGATGCGTTATTTCTTGACAAAAGCCTTAGTGTAGCTACCCTGAGCGGACTGCACACGGAGCGTGTAGGCGCCTGGGGCGAGGTTCTTGACGAGGAGCTTTACCTTACCGATCCCAGCGACGGTGTAGTCACGGTCAAGGGCCTTGACACCGGAGAGGGAGTAGATCTGGATGTTGGCGCGCTGGATAGTGGGATTCAGCACGATGTTCAGCTCCGTCGTAGCGGGGATAGGATAGACTGAGTAGACAGGCTCAGAGGCATCCTTGACGACGCGTACAGGGATAGACGTCTGCACGGGCGTGCTGATACCATCAGAGGCCTCTACCTGGACCTGAGTCGTACCCGTCTTCAGACCACGGATCGTGAGCTTACCATCTTCAGCGATAGTAGCCGAAGCGATAGAGCCATCAGCGACGCTGGCCTTGTAGGTAATGGTCACGCCATCACTCTTCTCGAGAGAAGGTGCTACCTCTACCATCGTGGACTGGCCCATCCCGACGACGTGGTTGCCGAGGGAGGCGATGAAGGCAGGAGCCTTATAGGTGTAGACTTCGAAGGGAATCGTCAGCTCGGTCTTTGCCCCGAGGACGTCGGTAGCGGTGACCTTGATCTCATGATTGCCCACGGGAGCTACAGCACGTAGCGAGAAGATGACCTTATCACCGCTGACCTGATAGCTCACCCCACGGGTCTCACCAGCGACATTGATGCTGACCTTCTGCTGGTCGGGGTCGGAGAAGGTGACGGAGAAGGTTTCCTTCGTGAGAGCAGAGACGCGGATCTTCTTGTCGGTAGAGAGCGTCAGCACAGGAGGATTATTCTTCTTCGTCTTGAACTGACCCATCGTCATACCCGACTTGAGTCCCCAGCGGTCGATAGCTTCGATAGCGATATGATAGGAGGTATTCTCCGTCAGAGCACTCAGCGGGAGGAACATCTTCGTGCCAGCAGTATAGCCCGTAGCATTGATCTTGGCATAGTGGGCATTCTTAGCGTTAGCATCGGTGATCTCCTTTTCGGAGAGGTAGACGTTGTATTCGACAGGTGTACCATCGTCTTCGTCGCTGACAGCAGCCCAAGAGATGTTGGCCGTGACGAAGGAGACTTCGTCGACATTGATCTGAGAGACCTTGGCAGGAGCCTTGCCCTTATTTTCAGCGAAGACAGCCGAAGCATCGATATAGCCACGACCCATACGACCTGGGTAGCCCGTGAGCGCATCGATATTCTGAGCCTTCAGAGCACCGAGCAGGCGCTGCTGACACTCGACGTTCGTGAAGCCCTGGCGTCCGAAGTGCGAGACGATAAGGGCGGCGATACCGGATACGTGAGGACAAGCCATCGAGGTACCCTGCATATAGCCGTAGTCCTTACCCGTGATCTTCTTGGAGAGCGTACTGAGGACTTCACCCTGAGGATAGTGAGCATCACCACCAGGAGCGGTGATATCGACCCAGTCGCCACGGTTGGAGTAGTAAGCAGACTTCCAGTCAGGAGCCATCGAAGCAACAGCCACTACAGGAGCATAAGCCCCAGGGAAGGAGCGGTAGTCCAGCCCATCGTTACCAGCAGCGAAAATGACTACCCCACCCTTCATAGGCGAGTTGGGTAGCTGATTCCCATCCTTGTCGCAGCCAGCGTACTTGATGAAGTAGTCGATAGCAGCCTTCTGGCTCTGAGGGATAGCGGTGATATTGGCCTTGTAGATGTAGCCCCAAGAGTTCTGGCTGATGACAGCACCGTTATTGGCACTGTAGACGATAGCGTTGGCGCTATTACCGCCTTCACGTTCGCCCCCGAAGATCTGACAGCTCATCAGGCGAGCCCCAGAGCCTTCGGTACCATCACCCCCAGCGATACCAGCGACGCCGATACCATTGTTGTTGCGGGCTGCGACTGTACCTGCGACGTGCGTACCGTGGGACTCATCGTCGGGGTAGATCTTACCATTGTTATGGATGAAGTTGAAGCCGTTGATATCGTCGATAAAGCCGTTGCCATCATCGTCGACACCTTCCTGACCATTGAGCTCCTTCTGATTGACGAAGAGGTTGTCCTTGAGGTCTGGATGGGTGATATCAATACCACCGTCGGTGATAGCGACGATGACGTTAGGCTTACCTGTTTCCTTTTCCCAAGCCTTGAAGAGGCCGATGTCAGCACCAGCGACGCTGCGAGGGAAGCGGCCGGTATTGTTGTAGTGCCATTGGTCGCCGAGCATAGGGTCATCGAAGGGAGCTGCGGGAGCATCGCTTCTACGAGGAGCATCGACAGCTACAGCCTTGCCCGTAGGACGAGCGATCTCGTAGACGGGCTCAGTGTATTCGATCTCGGGCGTAGAGGCAAGGGTCTGCATAGCCCCCTGGAGGTCCTGCTGCTTATTGAAGCGGACGACGTACCAAAGGTCCAGACCTTCACGGCGCATACGTTCCTCGAAGCGTGGGTCAATGGGGAAGAGGGGCTCGAGGGATTCGGTGCCGATGCTACGCAGGGACTGAGCCATCTGCGAGGGCAAAGAACTCATCGAAGCGCCATTAGCATCGAAGGCACGAAGGCTGCTCTTGGCTGAGCGCTGGATGCGGAAATAGAGGACCCCAGCCTCTGCCCCCTGAGTCGACAGGAAGGCACGAGCGGGTGTAGTGGTGCTACCGGTCTCAGAGGCCTGAGGCTCTCTCTGAGGTGTCACTTCATCGAAATCCCGCTGACAGGAGGTGACGGCCAGTGCCGAGAGAAGTGACAGGGTCAGTATAGATCGTTTCATTGTCGTAGTCTTATATGTGTGTTTAGACTAAGGCGCCTTTCGCGGAAGGGACTTCACCACGAGGGGCGCAGGAGGGAAGATCGTTGGGCGGGCATCCCGAGGTTAGTGAGGCGGGTATGCGGGCCAGGGGGAAGGTGGAGATGGAGGACTTACTTGTCTTCATCCCCATCAGCCTATGGGAGGGGGCTAACCCCTCCCACGGCTGTGAGATGCGGGTCATGGGAGGCGGTGGGCTGGAGGTGAGTCACCCACCGTGAGATGCACGATCGGGCGATGCATCTTGCTGTGGTGTCCTTAGTGGTGGTAGTGATGTGTGTGCTGTGCGACTCTTGTAGTGTGTATGGAGATTATAGTGAAGATTGATCAGATGGCATGGAGCTACTTCTTGCGACGAGAGAGATGGCGCTCCAGCGAGCTACGGATAGCCGAAGCATCAGCCGAAGGCTTGTCATAGTAGCACTGGATCTCAAGGATCGACTTCCCGCCCTCCTTCACAGGCGTGAAGATATAGGCCTTACCTGTCTTCTTGTTGAAGAAGGCTTCATTCCCGCCAGGGAACGTACCATAGAAGGGGAAGCCCGCAGCAGCCATAAATTCCATGACTTCACGCGTCAGATGGAGCTTACCGACGGGGTCACGCCAGAAGGCCAGACTCAGATCAGCATACGCGGCCTGCAGCCCTTGGACATGATTGATATAGGGGTCACCCTCGGGGATCTCTGCATCAGCTGTCGTGTAGAAGTAGCCACGAAGCAGCTCGGTCTCACGATCTCCCGTAGTAGACTCAGGGATGAAGCGATCGTATCCAGGCTCACTGATCTTCGTATCCAAGCTGCTCTTCCAAGTCTTCTCCTGAGCACGCACCTCATCCTGCGAGGCTCCAAGCTTGCCTAAAGGACGACTGCCGAGGAAGGCATCTTGACGATGCATCGGGAGCTTAGTGAAGGTGGGATAAGCCTTATCCTGGATAGCCAGATAGACCGTGCGGATGGAAGCATCATCTGTCCCGAAGACGACGGAGAGGAGTGCTGGGAAGTCCTTCTTCGTATAGACAATCACCTTGCCTGCCTTCTCTTCATGATCGCGAGTGAAGCCATACTCGAGGAGGAAGGCTTCGAAATCGGGATTGTCCTTGACCAGCGAGATATCGGTACACTGCGTACGAGTAGCATAGTAGACCTCATCGTTGTCCTGACTGTACTGATACTCAATGTAGGGAATGAGCTTGCTGCGAGTCATAAAGCGATAGGAGGCATTGCTCGAGAACCCATCGGGGACGCGCACCATGATATGCCCTCGACCCTGCTCATACTGCATCACCTCGCCAAGACGTGCTGGGAAGGTAAGCAGGGGCAAGACATAGGGCAGTGAGCCCTCCTGCTCTACAGCGAGCTCTTGGACGCTATTGCCACTGGCGATAGTCACCTTGGTCGTGCGGCGAAGCTTCTCCGTCGTAGGCTTTGCCACGAGGGTGAAGCCGTCACGACTCTGTGACTCGACCGTCAGCCAGTCTGTGCCAGGGGCCAGATCGACACGTAGATCAGCTGCATTCGTCTTAAGGCTCACCGTCTTACGCCCCCCTTCACGGAAGAAGGAGATCTGCATGGTCTCGGGCTGGAGCAGAATATCAGCAGCACTCTGGCGAACGGAGATACGACGCTGGGTACCACCAGCATTGACGATGACAGCACCTGTACGCTCACGGCCCATCTCGTTAGCCTCGGCCTTCACATGGAGGGTGTTGCCCTCCTGACGAAGGGTAATCCAAGAGGCCTCTTGCGGGGAGAAGGCCATCCAAGTATCACGATTCGTCGAGATAGTCACGGCCTGTTCGCTGGCTTCTTTAGCAAAAGTCAAGCTCTCTGTGGAGAGATCAAGGGTAGCCTCCTCCACATCGCTCTGCCCTTGGCAGGAGGGGAGGAGCATGAGGAGCACGAGAGCACCAAGTAGGTTCAGTAGACGCTTCATATCGGAAATAGATAGTGGGAAGAGTGCTGGCGGGTAGCTCCCGCCAGCACGTGTGAATGTATATTAGCGGTGGGACTGGAGGCGACGCGTCTTCTGCAGATGACGGCTGATAGTCTCTACGATGCGAGCACGACGCTCGAGGAGGTTTTCCTTCTTAGCAGCCTTCAGGCGGGGAGCAGAGCCAGCACCACCAGGCAGGTCGACGAGGAAGGACTGGATCTCGAGGACGGGCTTACCATCCAGCTGGGCAGGGTGCAGGATATAGGCAGCCTTCTCTGCAGCATTGTAGTAGGCGACGAAGCCTCCATTGAGCGTGCGGAGGTAGTTGTAGCCATTATCCTTGAGGAGCTGCTCCATCTCCCTCGTCACATAAGACTTGCCGAGAGGGTCGGTCCAGAAGCCGAGCGTGACATCGGCGAAGATGGCCTGCGTCGTGAAGACTTCGCCTACGAAGGGGTCATCAGCAGGGATGTCTTCGCTGGGCTGGAGGTAGAAGTAGCCACGGTGAGACTCACCTTCGAGCGAACCCTTAGCGATGAAGCGCTGGTAGTCTTCGCGATTAGCGCGGGGGTCCTTCACATCGAGTTCGCCCTTCCATTCGACCTCCTTCTTAGCGACATCATCTCGCTTGTAGCCGTGGATACCACGACCGCGGTCACAGTTCAGAGCCAGTAGCTGCTTCATAGGCAGGTGGTCGAAGGTCTTGTAAGCCTTAGGTTGACGGGGCATATAGACCGTCTCGAGGAGCGCTTCGCCCGAGGAGTCGAAGGCTACATTGAGGTTGTAGGGAAGGGTGCTGTGTACATAGACATCCTGACCAGCATTGCTCAGAGCATCGGACTTCTGATAGCCACGGCCCTGCAGGTAGGCGACGAAGGTAGGATTGTCCTTCACCGTCTTGTCATCCAGACAGAGCTGGATTGTAGCCTGGAAACCCTTGCTACGCTCGTGCTCGAACTCATACTCGATCAGAGGGAAGAGCTCGCTCTGTGTAGCGTAGCGGAAGACGACGGCGCTACCACGGGTGAAGCTACGCGTCAGCTCGCTCAGACGGCCACGCTCGAAGCGGATGACATCCTTGAGACCTGCGGGGAACTGCTGCAGAGGCAGGACGTACTGATTGGCACCATCCTGAGTGACCTCGATCTCCTTGAGCTGGGCACCAGCCGTGATGACGACCTTCACCGAGCGGGGAGCATCGCTTTCGTTGCGCTCAGCGGCGAGGGTGAAGCTTGACTTCGTCACTTCGGCGAGCTTGAGCCAAGAGGCTTCGGCTCCGATCTCCACCTTAGCAGTGGTATTGCTCTCGAAGACAACCTTCTTCGTACCCCCTTCGATGGGGAAGACAAGGCGCTCAAGGTCGGTAGCGAGGATGACGTCGCCAGAGGCCTGACGGACGGTGACGCGCTTCTGCAGGCCACCAGCATTGACGATGACCGAGCCGACACGGTCGTTGCCCAGGTCATTGGCCTCAGCACGAACCTTCAGAGTGTTGCCCTCCTGCGTGAGGCTTAGCCAGGTGGCTTCCTGTGGGGAGAGGGCGGACCAACTTTCCTTGTTCGTCGAGACGGTGAGAGTCTGCTCTGAAGCCTCCTTAGTGAAGGTCAGCGTCTCGGTGGAGAGATCCAGGGTGGCCTCCTCTACGTCGCTCTGTGGGCTACAGGCGGGGAATAGGGCGAGGAGGGCGGAAAGACCCAAGATACGGCTGATTGTCTTTCTCATCTTACGTGTTGTTAGTTAGTGGATATAAACTTGGAGCACTCAGCGTATAGCGCGCTGAGAGAGGGCATCCAGACGACGGAGGAAGGCGGCACGCTTCTTCTGTGAGGTGCGGTGGTTCATGAACTCCTGGACGGAATTCGACCCATCATCGATCTCGGTGTAGTAAGCCTGGACGTCGAGGACGCGCTGCTCCTGATAGAAGAAGATACGTATGGTGTAAGCTAAGTTCTTCGCACGATTAGCGAAGGCATAGCTGGCATTCTGCGTTTGGCCCATATACTCGTAGCCGGCGGAGGTGAAGAGCTTCATCACCTCATCAGTGAGGTGATAGTGCCCGTCGATCTCATCGTACCACAGAGCACGCTCGAGCTGGGGGAAGTATCCCAAGACGCTATTCACGACACCCAGATAGGGGTCGTCCATCTGCGTCGGGGTGATGATGTAGAAGTAACCGCGGATGACCTCATCTTGGAAGGAGCGCTTGGGCTTGAAGAGATCGTAGAAGTCGGGGGTATTCTCAATACGTTCGCTCCCCTCGGTCTGCTCGAAGGCACGTACATCCTCCTGCTTCTTGCCCATGATATCCAGCTCACGGCTCCCGAGGAACTCGATCTGGCGCTTCAGAGGCATCTCGCTGAAGGTGGGGAAAGGCTTCGTCTGCGTGGGGTTGTAGACGAACTGCACCTTCGCCCCTCCCGTGAAGATCGTCACGAGGAGCTGCAGAGGGAGCTTCGGATTCTCATACAGCGTGTAGACGAGGTCGGGCGAAGAGCTCTGCTTGACAAAGCCATAGGCAGCTACGGCTTCGTCAAAGTCCTTATTCCCCTTGACGAGGTCCTTATCCGTATAGATGAGGGTAGCGATAGAGAAGCCAGGGCTATTCGTCGCACTGAACTGATACTCGATGAGCGGCACGACCTGGCTCTTGGTGAGGAAGCGGAAGCTGGGGTACTGCTCCTTCGTCTCCTCACGGGAGTAGAGGAGCGTATTGCCTCGCTCATGCTCGTAGCGAACGATGTCATAGAGACGTGAGGGGAAGGTCAGCATGGGGAAGATGTAGGGAGTGAGTCCCAGCTGGGTGACCTCCAGCTCACGGACGGCCGTCCCTGCGGTGAGGGTGATCTTAGCCGTGCGGTTGTGCTTGTCGGCATTGGCCTCTGCGACGAGAGTGAACGTCTTAGCCGTGCGCTTATCGACACGAAGCCAACCAGCACCCTCGGCCAGCTCGATAGTGAGGGCATCACTATTGCACTCGAAGCTGACCTCACTTGACCCGCCCTCAGCTTGGAGCACGACCGACTCAGGAGCCTCCAGGAGGACGTCGGCCGCCGTCTGATGCACAGTGACGCGACGCTGCAGGCCGCCAGCTTGGACGAGGACAGCACCCGTACGCTCCTGCCCAGAGGCATTCGCTTGCGCTCCGACATAGAGGGTATTGCCCTCCTGCCGTAGGGTGATCCACGTAGCCTCCTGTGGGGAGAAGGCTGACCAGCTGGACTGGTTCGTCGTGATGGTGAGGGTCTGTGCCGTGCCCTCACGTGGGAGCGTCAGAGCGGTGGCAGAGAGTTCGAGGGTAGCTTCCTCCACATCGCTCTGAGGGCGACAGGAGGGGAGCAGGAGGCTGAGTAGGAATACGCTCAAGACCCCTAAAAGGGTAAAGTGGAAGCGTCTCATGGTGGTAAAATTGCGTGTGGTGTGTGGAAGGTGTGAAAGGAAGAAAAGTAGCTGTTCGTTATAAGCAGTCTGATTTGATATGGAGAGGAAAAGCTGGAGGCGGGGCGAGATCTCCCCGCCTCCAGCGGGAGTTTATCTATAGAGGTTGAGTTAGATACTTAGTCCTTGTCGTAGTAGACATCCGCGACGAGCTCGACCCCCTCACGAGATCTGTCGGGGTCGCCCCCCCAGGTATCGAAGCTGTAAGTCAGGCGTGTGTCATAGTTCCGGAAGAGTCGCTGAGGAGTACCAAGGAAAGTGAAGCCAGCCTTCTCCATCAGACGTATAAGTTCATCGGTGGCGACATAGCTCGTACCTCGTGCGTCGTAGCGGATCCCCAGACCAAGATTCTTGTACCGACATCTGATCCTATAGATGCTCCTGTACTTACCCTTACGACCATACTTTTCATCGGCATAGTCGTAGAAGAAATAGGTACGCTCGTACTCTCCATCAAAGGAGGTCTTCACCTCGTAGGTGCGACTCCCATAGGAGATATGCTCTTCGCTCCCCAGCTTCTGCTCAAAGGCGCTGACCTCATCGATCGTCTTGCCAGCAAAGCCCTTCAAGGGATTCTCGAGGTAGTGGAGCAGATTCTGCATGGGCACCTTCGAGAAGGTCGGATAGCGCTCATTGGGATACTGCGTAGGCTCGTATCTGAACTCAAGCAGCCCCTTACCATTCTTCTCACGCACGAGAAGTCGCAGCTCGGGATAGTACTTATTCTTGTAGTAGTTCCAAGTAGTACGACCCTCCAAATAAGCTCCACTATCGTAGAAGCCATGGCGAGCGACGACCTCATCAAACTCCTTATTGTTAATCACCAGCTTGGGATCCTTGTAGGCTACAAATACGGTCTCAAAGCCAGAGACAGACGCATTGCCATACATGTAGGTTATACTCAAGACGTCCTCACTCTTGGGCTTGTAATTGTAGTACTTCCCAGCAGGGAACTCTTCTACCGACTCGAGCACGCTACCCTGCTTCGCTTCGTAGGCCTTGATGGCATCGAGCGTAGAGGGATAGATGAGCAAGGGGAGGGTGTAGCGCCCGTTGTCTATCGGTACCGTAGGACGGGGTCTGGGATTAGGTTCGTCCCCCGAGCCATTGCCACTACGGCTACACGAGCTGAGGGAGAGGGCCCCCACACAGAGGGCCAAGAGCAGATGAGATGTACGCTTCATAAGCTGATCTAAACGGGATATAAATTAGATAAGGAGCCAAGACCTAAAGCCTCTATCTGGCTACGATAATACTAATGGGAAGCCCGACGTAACGCACGTGGTGCGACGAGTTCGCTCAGTCGGCGCAGATCCTCACGACGCTGCTTGACCGAGGCTCGATAGTCGAGCTGGGAAGCGAGGGAGGCATTGGCACTCTTGACCTTAGCGTAGATCGACTGGACTTGCAGTACCTGGGTCGCCCCATCATCTACTGCGCGCAAGACATACACCTGGAGCCGCTCCTTATTATAGAAGGCGTAGTCGCCATTCTTTAGCTTCCCGAGGTAGGGATAGCCTACCCCTGCAAAGAATGAACGCACTTCATTGGTCAGATAGTGCTTTCCGGTGATCTTATCCTGCCAGTAACCCATGGTGATGGGGAAGAAAGCATTGACCCCGACGCAGACATCGATGAAGGGATCATCCTCTGCAATTCCCTTGTCAGGGTTAGCCACGACGAAGAGATAGGCACGGACATCCTCCCCATCGAAGGAGGTCTTCACCTGATAGACATCAGCTGAGGGGTCACCGACATCGAAGTATTCGCTACCCAGAGCTTCTTCATCCTTACGGATCTCGGCACGCTTCTTACCCGCCTTATTCAGCTCACGATTGCCCATATAGGCGGTCATGCGAGTCATAGGCAGCGTGGTGAAGGTCTTGTAAGCCTGGGGCTGCTGGGGCTGGTAGGTGAACTCCAGCTTCACGCCATCGGAGAAGTAGTACGTCTGTAGGCTTACGGGGATCGTCGTGCTCGTGTAGACGGCCATCTGATCGGTGCTCTTGCTGAGCGTGAAGCCGTGGTCCTTGAGGTAGGCTTCGAGGGCGGGGACATCTTCCTTGGGATTGAAGCCGAAGAAGAGGGTCTCGGCCGACATGAAGCCGGGACTGAGGGGGACGTTGAACGTGTACTGGATGAAGGGCACGGTCTTATCCTTGGTGAGGAAGCGGTAGACTGAGGGTTCATCTTCGCCGCCATTGACAGCCTCCAGGAGGATATGGCCTCTGCCCTGCTCGTAGCGGATGACCTGATAGAGATCAGCAGGGAACTCCAAGAGGGGCAGGAGCGTCGAGGGAAGACCTTCCTGCACGACCTCGATTTCCTGGATGCTATTGCCACGGATGACGTTCACCTTAGCAGCGCGGCGCAGCTTCGTAGCGTTGGCCTTTGCGATGAGGGTGAAGCCCTTGGCACTGGTAGCTGAGATGCTCAGCCAGTCTGTGGGGACAGCGAGCTCAGCCTTAGCATCCGCCGAAGCCTCAGTGAAGGTAATGAGATGAGAGCCTCCTTCGAGGCCGAAGGTCACCGTTTGCTCCAGCGTGAGGCTTGCCTCACCAGCTGACTGACGAATAGCGATGCGACGCTGCAGTCCACCAGCATTGACGATGACCGAAGTTGTGCGCTCTTCGCTACGAGGGTTGGCAGGGACGCTCACACGGAGGGTACTCCCCTCTTCTTTGAGCTTGACCCAAGCATCTTCTTGTGGGGAGAAGGCGCTCCAGTTCTCGCGGTTGGTAGTGATCGTGACGACCTGCTCACCGCCATCCTTAGTGAAGTTGAGGGTGGAGGGAGACAGCTCAAGGGTAGCTTCCTCGACGTCGCTATCAGGCTTACAGCTGGTAGGGAGGAGGAAGATGAGCGCCAGAAGCGCTAATAAGTAGGTAGATATGGACCTCATGGTGGGTACAGAGTAGGAGGACATTGGCCTCTCCGCTTCGACGACGAGCGTGTGTGCTAAGAGTGTCGCCTGCGGGTGGAAGAAATGGGTAGAAACGGGTATAAGCGTGCGGTCTACAAGGTAACGCAGCTGGGGTTTGTCTGGTGTAGAATGCCTACAGATCCCACGGAGCAAAATGCTCTACGGGCAGAGACATAAGAAGGCGATAGGGAGGACGAGCAGCAGACGAGCTATGAAGAGGGTACTGTGGTAGTAGCTCCGTGCGTCGTAGGCGTGTGGTAGGGGCGAGGTGTGCGATGTGTGTGGCCGAGAGCTGAGCGTCTTGTGTGGAAGGAAACAGGGCTTCCAAGGCTCTATCTACGCGGAGGGAGGCCACCCCAAGCCGACGTAGTTGAAGGGATTCTTCGTGAGCCTCAGCAGCCCAACGGCATATCTGAGGTTGATGATTCGATCATAAGCGTTTTGTGTTTGCAGAGGCTTTGTGCCTCAACTATGGGTCAAAGTTAGAGATTTGTTTCGGTAAATCCAATACTAATGAGCATAAAGTTAGCCTTACACTTTACTGTCATACACCGCACCTTCTCAAGGGGGAAATTCTCATCACAGATGCCACCTCCACCCCGACATCACACCCCATACATTCCGAGCGAATTAGCACATCACGAGAAGCATCCTATAGAGGAGCCCAAATCCAACCTATATTAGTCAGCGGGCTGACCTATATAGAGACTGTTGCCGCGAGTTCTACCCTCTATTTAGAGTGCTAAGGTATCGTGCGCCGAGCTCCCCGATATTCCTCTCCGAAGTGATACACAAGCCCTTCGCCTTATCGCGAGTATTCTTCTTATCCAGCGGAGGGAAAAGTATCCTTCTCGCGAAGAAAAAAGCGCCCTCTCGTAGTGCTTTTCCTCTGTCTACGCACGTAGTCTTAAAGACCAGGCACGTAAATCCAAATATCCACGTACGTAGATATTAGAGCCACGTACGTAGTCCAAACTTATCTGCTACTCGTTCGCAACTTTTATCCCGACGCAGAGCAACAACCTATATTAGGTCCACCCGCCGACCAATATAGGTTCGCACTACCCCACTCGTGAAGAAACAGAAATAGGGCGCCCGAGCCGAAGCCCGAACGCCCTATCCGTGTGGTGCGGTACACGGGAAGATTAGTGCCCGAAGATCGCCTTCAGCTGGGCAGCAAAGGCGCGATCCTCAGCCTGCTGAGCACGCAGGGCGCGCAGGTAGCTGGGATAGTCGGAGAGGGTAGCCACTGAGAGGGTAGCGGACTTGTTACCACGATCAGCGTAGGTGGCTTGGATCTCGAGGATGTAGCGGCCTTGGTAGGTCTGCTTAGGTACAGTGAAGATGAAGGCAAGCTTCTTCTCCTTGTTGTAGTAAGCCTTACTATAGCCTTCGAGGTTCTGCAGGAAGGTATAGCCGTTGTCTTCGAGGAGCTTGATGACTTCATTGGAGAGGTGGAAGTCGCCAGCGTAGTCACGCCAGAAGGCCAGCTCGGTATTGTGGTAGATGGCCTGGATCCCCTTGACAGCGTCCACGTATGGATCATCTTCGGGGATCTTCTTGTACTTGTCAGCGACGATATAGAAGTAGCCACGAGCGAACTCACCGTCGAAGGCCTTCGTCACCATGAAGCGGTCGTAGTACTTACGATCGTGTGGCTCTGCCCATTCGGAGCCCCATTCAGCTTCCTGCTTGCGGATCTCAGCGCGCTTGGCCTTCATGATGTCCAGCTCACGGCTACTGAGGAGCTTGAGCTGCTCGGCCAGAGGCATGACGTCGAAGGTCTTGTAGGACTTGCGCTGCGTGGGGCGATAGGTCGTGGTGATGACAGCACCCTTAGGCTGGATCGTCACCTCGATCTGGAGCTGGAGGCTTTCGCTGGTGTAGGTCGTGGTATTACCGTCCTTAGAGACCGTAGGAGCATCGAAGCCCTGTTCCTTGACAAAGGCCATGAACTCAGGATTGTCCTTGACGAGCGTGATATCGGCACAGATAGACATAGCAGACTTGAAGCCAGGAGCGCTGGGGTCGGTGAACTCATACTGGATGAAGGGCATCGCTTCACTGCGCGTAGCCACGCGGTAAGAGGTCGTATTGAAGAGGCCGTCAGGGAGCTGGATAAGGGCGTTACCACGAGCTATTTCTTCGCTCATCACAGTAGCCAGCGAAGCGGGGAACTTCAGGATAGGCAGGACATACTGTACCGAGCCTTCTTGGATAGCTTCGATTTCGGTGAGAGTCGTGCCGACGGTCAGGAGGACCTTCACACGGCGACGATACTTCTCGGGGCTTTCCTTAGCGGTGAGGACGATGCTGCCATCAGCGACGCGGTCGATAGTGAGCCAGTCAGCTGGGGTAGCCAGCTCGGCCTTGACGGCACCGCCATTGCTGGAGAAGGTGACCTTCTTCGTGGCACCAGCCTTGGGGAAGAGTACGGAGGTATCCGTCATCTCGATGAGGCCATCGGCAGCACTCTGCGTGACGGCGACACGGCGCTGTGCACCACCAGCATTGACGATGATCGAAGCGGAGCGGTCGACACCACGATCATTGGCGCTGGCCTTGACCTTGAGCGCATTGCCCTCCTGCGTGAGGGTGAGCCAAGATTCCTGGGTGGTGAAGGCAGTCCATGTGTCCTTGTTCGTCTTGACGGTGAGTGTCTGTTCGCCCCCATCTTTAGTGAAGGTCATGAGCTGCGTGGAGACATCGATGGTAGCTTCCTCGACGTCGCTTTCGTTCTTACAGGCTGGCAATAGGAGGAGCAGGCCCAAGCAGGCTAAGAGGTACTTGAGATAGGATTTCATAATGTGTCTTTGTGTGTGTGGATGGTGAGCCCAAGGCGAGGCGGCAAGGTAGGGCCGGTCTCACCTGAGGGGAGTGTGTGATGTGTGCGTCTGGTGACGGAGTCATGCGCCCCAAGGAGGCAGGGTGCCCGGAGCATATCCCGGGCACCCTATCCTCTATAGGGGAGCGACCGCTACCTTAGCGGAAGAGAGGTGAAGCTAAGATGCGGCGTTCGAGACGGCGGATGCCTTCGTCGTGAGCCTTCTGAGCGCGGATGCTACGTCCGTAGTTGGAGAGCGTAGCGATAGAGCTAGCGCCACCAGCTTCGATCTTTTCGTAGAAGGACTGCATTTCGATGATGGGTTTGCCCTTATCGAAAGCAACACGCATGACGTAAGCCTGCATCTTATCCTTGTTGTAGAAGGCGTGGTAACCCTTGTTGCCTATAGGACGGAGGTAGGGGCAACCAGCATCCTTGAAGAGTGCAAGCACTTCCTTCGTCAGAGCATAGCGACCGATAGCATCCTTCCAGAATGCCAGCTCAATGTTAGAGTAGACAGCCTGTGCACCGTGCATATAGTCGATGTGGGGGTCGTTTTCTTCGATCTTATCTTCCTTAGAAGGACGGATGTAGAAGTAACCGCGATAGATTTCTTCTTCGAAGGCCGTAGTACCCGTGATGAAGCGGTCGTAGTTATCCTGCGTGATAGATTCATCGCGCTTAGAACCCCAAGCTTCTTCCTGCTTACGGATGTCATCCTTCTTCTTACCCTTGTCGATCTTGAGTTCGGGATTGCTCATCATCTCGGTCTGATGCGTCATAGGCAGCGTCTTGAAGGTAGCATAGTCCTTATCCTGCTTAGGAGCATACTTAGCCGTGATGATAGCACCACCTGTCTGGAAGGCTACCTGGACCTGCATAGACAGCTTTTCATTGGTATAAGTGACGGTCTTGCCATCCTTACCAACTTCCTTCGTTTCGAAGCCATTTTCCTTGAGGAAGGCATCATAGTCGGCGTTGTCCTTGACCAGAGTCACATCATAGCAGAGCGTAGAGGCAGAAGAAAATCCGGCAGCCGTTTCGCTGCTGAATTCATACTGCATAAAGGGCATGACCTTACTCTGCGTAGCGAAGCGGTAGAGCGTCGTGTTGAAGAGCCCGTCAGGGAGCTTGATCAGTTCATTACCACGAGTCTTTTCGTAGCGGATCACTTCAGCGAGAGTAGCGGGGAACTTCAGGTAGGGAAGTACGTAGTACATGATCCCTTCTTGAGTGACTTCGATTTCCTTGATGACGGTACCTACGGTGAGGTTGACCTTGACGCTACGCTTGACCTTCTCCGTGCTTTCCTTAGCGGTGAGGACGATAGCCGTAGGAGTGACCTTGTCGATCGTCAGCCAGTCGACAGCCGAAGCAAGCTCAGCCTTGACGGTACCACCGTTGCTGGAGATAGCGAGCTTCTTCGTTTCCCCGGCAGCAGGGAAGGTGAGCGAAGTAGCGTCAGCATCGAGGATGACGTCAGCAGCGCTCTGCTTGACATCTACGACGCGCTGCATGCCGCCAGCGTTGACTACTACGGAAGCAGCACGATCCATGCCGCGGTCATTGGCCGTAGCCTTGACCTTGAGGGTATTCCCCAGCTGCTCTACGGTGAGCCAAGAGCGTTCGGTAGTGAAGGCTGACCAGCTGTCCTTGTTGGTCGAGACGGTAAGCGTCTGCTCGCCGCCATCCTTGGTGAAGGTCACACTCTGGGCCGAGAGATCAAGGGTAGCTTCTTCGACGTCACTCTCCCCCTTACATGCGGGGAGGAGGAAGAGAAGCGCCAAGCAGCCCAAGAGATACTTGATATGGAGTCTCATAATTGTAGTTGCGTTAATGTGGTGTCGAGAGGGTACACGAGGTGCCCTCTGGGAATGTGCGTAATGGTAGGACTGCATCCCTGAGACACCTCGTTAGGGGACTCTGGGAGCGTATGAGACGTATGGTGGGGGACAAAGGCTGGATGATGCGCGTGTGCGACCCTCGGAGAGGATCGGGAGGAGCCTTTGCGTGTGCGTGGTGGTGTCCGCCGAAGCGGGGGAAGGGGTATGTGGCCGAGTGAGCGTCTGTCGGTGTGTCGGGGAAGAGAGAGGACTGCTCGAGCTCTAAATTGCGCCGTGGGAGGCCAACCCAATGAGGGGCGTAGGTGGGATTACCGAGAGCTCCAGAAGCCCAGAGAGTTGTCGTGGGAGGTTTGTTTGTTCATATTGCGTTTGCTATAGATCGGAAGCATAGAGCCCCGAGATCATGTACCAAAGGTAGAGAATAGTTTTGTGAATAACAAGCAAGCCCACAACGAGCCAGATATTCCTCCACACCTCCCGCCTATATCCACCCACAGAGGCGCAAGGTGAGGCACGCTCCCACTACCCTATAAAATAGGCTCGCCCCGACAAGCAGGACTTGTCGGGGCGAGCCTATGACTTAGCGGTCTAAGAAAGGGAGTTTAGAGGTTCACAGAGCGAACGACCAGCGTCGTCGTCACACCACTGACAGCGATTCCATTGGCAGCGATGAGCTCAACACCAAGCGTCACGGTAGCAGCAGCCTTATCATAGCGAGCCGAGTTGATAGCAAAGCGTGCATCCTCGAGGTAGATATCACGGGTATCATGCCCACCGGAGAAGACACCTTCCAAGCTATCACCATCCCACTGCAGTTCACCGCCGTAGGTATTCTGGATACCTGGACTGGCGAGCTTGATCCAGTAGTTAGCATTGCTTTGCACCAGCTGTAGGACGACAGCATCCGTGATCATCTTACTCTTCTGAATCTTCTTCAGCCGATCTCTCATGCGCTCATTGAGCTCTCCAGAGGTAACGAAGGTAAGCTGCCCCTGGAGTGCTGAGAGGGGCTTGAAGCCCTTGGCCTCGAAGTCAAGTACCACGACAGGGGCCTCCATGCCCGTACCTACGAGATGTACCAGACCGCGGAACGAAAGGTTATTATTCGAGTGGTCTGCACGCGCATCCGTCAAGACGACAGCATACTTCTTACGATCATACCCCTTCAGGATCTCCCCTGCACTGGCGGGGAAGAGATGGGCAATCCCACCGAGGTAGTACTGCGGAGCAAAGTCCTTATTCACCTCGAACTTCTGCATAAAGTAATCACGGCGAGAGACAGGGATACGCAGGACAGACGTCCCCGAGATGTGATTGTAGCGAACCTTGAAGGCGATGTAATCATTATAAGAGCCATGCTCTTCGTACTTCATATCCACCAGCTCCAGCTGCTTCAGGTCTTCTGCCGTCAGCGTGTAAGGCTCACCATCGAGGTCAGAAGCCTTGAAGGTCACGAAGGGAAGTAGGTCAGCGAGCTTGATGGCATCCTTATCGCCACGCCAAGCAAAGTCTTCGATCTTCAGCTTACTCAGCATCTCTCTCGTCTTCTCCTTGATAGGCTCTACGACCATACGCGTAGCGATGCGATAGTCCGAAGGCTTAGGCACCGAGGGCGTGGGCCCTGCGGGCGATACCGGAGGCGTAGGATTAGTAGGATTCGCTGGGGTCTCAGGTGTCCCTGGCGTCTCGGGTACTGCAGGCGCAGGCTCGGGAGTGGGTTGGGGCATATCCTCCTTACAGCTCGTAGCAAAGCCGAGCGCAAGAAGCATAGAGAAAAGGAGTATCTTCTTTGTCATACACAAATAAAGAATCAAATGGGCAACCGTATAAACGACGATAGGGTGACGAAGCTTTCGGCTCCATCACCCTATCTCTTAAAATGGCGGCTACCTACTCTCCCACAAAACGCAGTACCATCGGCACGATTGGGCTTAACTTCTCTGTTCGGAATGGGAAGA